>MDTB01146415.1_pt1 | contig 13550 bp, 13 predicted proteins | sample 811161 | NCBI WGS metagenome assembly MDTB01 (sample SAMN05326650, study PRJNA326480) | marine metagenome | isolation source: seawater | place: Mediterranean Sea | collected 2009
TTCAAACACTTAATAGATTAGGTAAATATACCTTTAGTCAAGGAACTGTAGTAAGAAAAAAAAAAGTGGTTGCTATTGAAGGTAGAGGAGGTACTCAAGCTATGTTAAAAAAATGTAAAAATAAAAAATATAAAAATCAAGGAGTTTTAGTTAAATTTCCAAAGAAGGGTCAAGATCTAAGAGTTGACCTTCCTACAGTAGGTTTAAACACTTTTAATCAATGTAAATTAGCAGGACTTAAAGGAATTGTGCTAAAAGGCAAACAAAATGTTTTTTTAGAAAGACAGAAATGTATTAATTTTGCCAATAAAAATAAAATTTTTATTACAGTAAAATGAAAAAGTTAATTATCATATTATTTTTATTTAATTTTTCAAATTTATATTCTTCGGAATTTAAACTTGAAAAAATCTTTGATGATTTAAAAAAACCCTGGAGTTTATCATTCATCGACAAAGAAAATGTTATAATTACTGAGAAAACAGGTAAGTTAATGACTCTAAACTTAAAAGATAATAAAACAAATGAAATAAAACATAATTTATCTCTAATTAGTTTAGGTCAGGGTGGACTGCTTGATGTATTATATAATAATAATCAAGTTTATATTTCATACTCAGAAGATAGAGGTAATTGGAAAACTAGTACTTCTGTTGCAAAAGGGATCTTTAATAAAAATGAAATAAAATTTAAGAATATTTTTAGAGCTGAACCACCAATTGACTCTGGTTATCACTTTGGTTCTAGACTAATCATTAAGGATAATCACCTATATATAACTGCAGGAGAAAGAGGTCAGGGAATGATTGCTCAAGATTTTACAAAACACCCAGGGAGCATCATTAGAGTAAATCTTGACGGATCTATTCCAAAAGATAATCCAAAATTCCAAGATAACAATGGTTGGTTACCTGAAATATTTCAAATAGGAGTTAGAAATCCACAAGGTATGGCACTTTCTCCTTTTGATAATAAGATTTATTTATCAAATCATGGAGCAAAAGGAGGCGATTGGTTTGGAACAGCAAATTTTGGAGAAAATTATGGATGGAAAATATTAGGCTGGGGTGGAACTAATTATTCTGGCACAAAGATAGGACCTAAATGGAAACCCGGGTTTACAAAAGCAATTAAATACTGGGTTCCTTCGATAGCCGTTAGTGCAATGATTATTTATAAAGGAGATTCATTCAAGGAATGGAATGGAGATGCTCTTATAGCTTCTCTTAAAGACCAGTCTTTACGAAAGATAAAATTTGAAGATAATAAATTTTTAAATGAGCAAATTATTTTTAAAGGTAATATTGGCAGAATAAGAGATATTAAAATACAAAAAGAAACCGGTAATCTTTATATGTTATCAGATAATGGAAGCCTTTGGAGAATGTTTAAATGAAGAAAATTTTCATTTTAACTGGTGAACCATCTGGGGACAAATTAGCTTCTACAGTAATAAGCGATTTAAAAAAAATCAATCGAAATATAGAATATTTATCAGTTGGTGGTCAAAATTTAAAATCATTGGGAATAAAATCTATCTATGATTTAAAAGAAATTACTTATTTGGGTTTTACAAATGTTATTTTAAATATATTTAAGATAAGTAAAAAAATTAATGAAACAGTAAAAGCCATTATAGACTACAATCCAGATGTCTTATTTACAGTAGATAGTCCAGATTTTACTTTAAGAGTTGCTGAAAAAGTAAAAAAATTAAATCCTAAAATTAAAACTATTCATTATGTAGCCCCACAAGTTTGGGTATGGAGAGAGGGACGAGTAAAAAAAATTAAGAATTTTATAGATCATATTTTTCTACTTTTTAGTTTTGAAAAAAAATATTTTGAAAAAGAAAAAATAAGTTGTGAATTTGTAGGTCATCCTTTATTGCAAAACAAAGAACAAAGCAAAATTGATATCAATCAAATTATAGGTAAAAACAAAGCGTTAATTTCTGTATTTGCAGGAAGCCGAAAGTCTGAGATCATTGTTTTAATGCCAATCTTAATAGATTTTATAAATTTAATGAATAAGAAATATAATGATATGACTTATGTATTTCATTCAACAAATGAATATTCCGAACTCATTCAATTTTTTATTAACAAAAGTAGTATAACTAATTGTGAAGTAGTAAGTGATGATAAAATTAAATCTCATATTTTACAAAAATCTGTTTTCGCTGTTGCCAAATCTGGAACAGTATCCTTAGAAATTTGCAATGCTCAGATACCTTTAATTATTCTTTACAAAATGAATTTTATTAATTTTATGATTGTTAAAAGTCTTGTTAAGACAAAATATGCTAATATCATAAACTTTGCTGCAGATGAAGAAGTGATACCAGAACTGCTTCAATCTAATTGTAATTCTAATAATATATTTAAGGTAGTAGATAGTTTTTTAGACAATCCAAATAAAATAAAAGAGCAAGTAGAAAAAGTTCAAACTATATTAAAGGAGTTTAAAATAAATAAGTCTTCTTCAGAATTAGCTAGCTCATCGTTAAATAAATTTTTATAATGTTAGTTTATACTCATTCAGATTGTTTATTAAAAAATAATGGCTTGGGTCATCCAGAAAGAAGAGAGAGGCTAGATAGCATTTTAGATTCTATTAAAAAAATTAAAGATATTGAAATTAATTTTAAGGACGCACCCTTTGCAAATATGGACACGATATCATTGGTTCATCCTAAAAAACATATAGAAGAAATATTTTTAAATATCCCTAAAAATGGCTTAATTGGAGTAGAAAAAGAACCTTATGCAGATACATTGCTCTGTCCAAACAGTAAAAACTCCATTCTAAGGTCTTGTGGAGCAGGTATAGCTGCTGCAGATGATTTAATTAATAAAAATGAGAGAGTGTTTTGTGCTATTAGACCTCCCGGTCATCATGCTGAGACTACAAAAGCTATGGGTTTTTGTTTTATTAACAATATTGCTGTGACAGCAAGATATTTACAAAAACAGTATAAAGTAAGCAAAATTGCTATCATTGATTTTGATGTTCACCATGGAAATGGAACTCAAGAAATTTTCTATAATGATGAAACTGTAGCATACGGCTCTTCTCATGAATTTCCATTATTTCCTGGTTCTGGGTTAGAAGAAGAAACTGGAGCAGGGAATATTTTTAATGCACCTTTGAAATCTGGCACAAAAAGTAAAGAGTTTATAAAAATATTTGATCAAAAAATATTGGACCCAATTAATAAATTTAAGCCTGAAATTATTTTAATATCAGCAGGATTTGATGCTCACACTAGAGATCCGCTAGCTAACATCAATTTGGAGTCAAAAGATTTTTACGAAATAACAAAAAAAATAGTAGATTTAGCTAACATTCATTGCAAAGGAAGAATAATTTCCTTTCTAGAAGGAGGGTATGATTTAGTTGCTTTGTCTGAGAGCATAAAAGAGCATCTAAAGGCATTAAAAGTTTAAAAAAAATCTTTACCTCCTTTTAAGTAAGCACACTTTTCACAAGTTTTTTCAATTTCAGGCGGTTTATCTAAATTTAAAATATTTTTCATTTCTAACAATTTTCCTTCAATCCATGAGGTGTCAACTTTATAAGGTACAAGAGTTGTTCTGAAATTAATTTTATTATTAAATTTATTGTTTGTTTTTTCACCATTACACACATAAAAATAACTTAGATCAGAAACTTGAAAATTCATCTTTCTTAAAATATGGACGTAAATGTCCATTTGAAGTTTGTAACTTAAGTGCCATTTTGAATCGAGATAAGAGGATGTTGTTACAGGGTATATTGATGATTGAGCTTTATAGTCAACAACAATTAATTTTTTTTGATTCAGGTCAAACCATACATCGTCAATACCACCGTGAATAACAAGATTAGTTTTTTCATCTAAGTATGAAATTCCTCCTTTTAAAGAATTTCTCCATGTATTTAAATCGTTATGCTGATATGGCACATAATTTAAATTATGTTTTGTCATTATAGGATGAGGTTTTTTTTCTTTTCTGTAAAGATCAAATTCTTTTTTTAATAATTCATCGACTGCAATATTAAGTGCCCAACCTGGTAACGATGGTTCTTTTAATCCTCTTACTCTATCTAAATAAAAACATCTTTTACAACTTAAAAAATTAAAAAACTTAGACCTACTTATTTTAAAAGGAGTGTTTGATTTTTTATCGTAAATTGATGTTTTTCTTGTTCTGAAAGGTGTGGCGTCTTTCATTTAAATTTGCTTTAATCTTTTTACTACTTCATTTTTTCCTAAAGATAAAATAACATCATATAAACCTGGACCAAATCGTGATCCTACCAAAGCTATCCTGAGTGGTTGACCAACACCCTTAAAATTAGTTTTATGTTTATCAATAAGCGTTTTAATAATTGGCTCTAAAGTTTCTTTAGACAATGAACTTAATTTTTCATACTCAATTATGAAATCTTTAATAACAATCTTAGATAAATCATCAATCAGTTTTTTATCTTCTGAGTCTATTTCAATTTTGTCTTTGATAATAAATTGAGCATTATTCCAAATATCTTCTAATGTTTTAGCTTTATTTTTTAAAAATCTTAAAGATTTAATCAATATAGCTTCTTTTTTTTGATCAATTTCTGTCTTATATTTTGACACAAACTCCTTAAAAAATTTAAATAAATCCTTTTCATCTATTGTTTTAATGTAAGTTTCATTTAAGGAGAGTATTCTTGCCATATCCAATTTTGACGGTGATTTACCCACGCCGCTTAAATCAAATAAGGCAATACTTTCTTGTTTTGTGAAGATTTCTTTATCTTTGTAGGACCAACCCAGTCTTAAAAGATAATTTCTTAAGGCATCAGATATAATACCTATTTTAATATAATCTTCTAAAGTCGAAGCATTATCTCGTTTTGATAACTTTTTACCTTGCTCACTATGAATCAAAGGAATGTGTGCAAAGTTTGGAACTTTCCAACCCATAGCTTCATATATTTGCTTTTGTTTAAAGGAATTGATCATGTGATCATCTCCTCTAATTACATGAGTAATTTTCATTTCATGATCATCAACTGTAGCAGATAATTGATAAGTTGGAGATTTATCTTTTCTTAAAATAACAAAATCTTCAATTGTTGAATTCGAAATATTTCTTTCACCTTGAACTAAATCTTTGATAATTGTATTTCCTGAAATTTTACTTTTGAATCTTATAACTGGTTTAATATTTTCAGGAATTGATAGATCCTTTGCATCTCTCCATTTTCTATTATAAATATAGGGAATTCCTTTTTTTTTACATTTCTCTTTTTGTTCAACAATTTCCTCTTCAGAGCAGTAACATTCGTAAGCGAAGCCTTTTTTAATTAATTCTTCCGCAATAGATACGTGTTTATTAATATTATTCGATTGAATATATTCCTCATCATCGTGATGAATACCAAGCCAAGCTAATGATGAAATAATTTGTTTTTTGAACTGATCTTTGGACCTTTCTTTATCAGTATCTTCTATTCTTAAGAAATACTTGCCTTTATTCTTTTTTGCCAATAACCAATTAAACAGAGCAGTTCGAACACCACCAATATGAAGAGGCCCAGTAGGAGAGGGCGCAAACCTACAATTAAAAGACATTTGATTTAATTAGACTATTTTAGTGAAAGTTTCTATATAAAGAAACAAGTTTTCCTTGGATTTTAATTCTGTTAGAGGCATAAATTTTTGTTTCATAATTTTTATTTGCTGCTTCTAAAGCAATTGTGTTGCCTTTTTTTCTTATTCTTTTTAAAGTAGCTTCTTGGTTGTCAATTAAAACTACCGCTATTTGACCGCTTTCTACGTTTGAAGCTTTTTTTACTATTACGGTATCACCATCATTAATGCCGGCATCAATCATTGAGTCTCCCTTTACTTTTAACCCGTAATGCTCGCCGTTATTTTTCAGATCCTCTGGAATTGCTACTTTATCAACCTCTTGTTGAATTGCTTCTATTGGTGTTCCAGCAGCTATGCTACCTAAAACAGAAACTTTACTAGAGTTTGAGGCAGTTTTATCTAAGCCTCCTTTAATCACACTTGGAGTAAAAGAGTTAAAAATATCATTTGCGCTAGCGTTCTCTGGCAATTTTATTACCTCTAAAGCTCGAGCTTTATGAGCCAATCTTTTAACAAAACCTCTTTCTTCGAGAGCAGATATAAGCCTATGTATACCTGATTTCGACTTTAAGTTGAGTGAATTCTTCATTTCTTCATAAGAAGGAGAAATTCCTGTAGATCTAATTTTTTTATTAATAAAAATTAACAAGTTTTTTTGTTTTTTTGTAAGCATAGAACAAACCTCGTACATCTATGTTCTATAAAAGTTCTTCTTAAATTACAATGCTAAAATAAGCCTTATTTTATTAGTTTATTTGAATAATTTTTTTGATTAATGCCCCAGGATTGTCAGAACTTAGGAGTGATTCACCTATTAGGAAGTTTTTAATACCCGTTTTTTCATAAATAAATTTCACATCAATTTCGTTTTTAATACCACTTTCAGAAATTAAAGGTCCTTTATGGTTTTTAAGAATCTTAGAAATTAAAATCGTATTATTAAGTGAAACTTCTAAAGTTTTTAAATTTCTATTATTAATTCCAATTAAAGCTTTTTCATATTTTAATGCTAATTCAGCTTCTTTTTGATCATGTACCTCCACTATAATACTTAAATTATGTTTGATTGCCTCAGAATAAATTTCATCAGCTTGTTGTTTACTCAGAGCTGAAATAATTATTAAGATACAATCACATCCATAGCTTTTAGATAAAGCTATTTGATATGGATCAATAAAAAAATCTTTTGCCAAAATAGGTTTTTTAAATTTTTTTTTTATATCTAGAATATAATCTAATTTACCAAGAAAATACTTTTCTTCAGTAAGCACGGATAAACAAGTAGCACCGTTATCAATATACATTTTAGCAATATTCAAATGATCGAAGTCTTTCACCAAAATTCCTGCTGATGGACTAGCTTTTTTAATTTCTGAAATTAATGATATTTTTTTATTATTTATGATAGCTTCCTTAAAATTACTGAAAAAATTAAGAGTTTTGATTTTTCTTTCTAAAGAATCTAAAGAATTATTTTTTTTAAATAAATTTAAAGTTTCTTTTTTATCTTTTATAATTTTTTTTAATATATTTGTCATTAAATAGATTGTAATTTTAATAAATGCTGGTATACATAACCAGAGTCTAGCTGTTGAGTAGCTTTATCAAATGCACTATTGAAATCTTTTTCTTTACCTGAAACAATTAACCCTGCAGCTACGTTTAAGGCGACAGATTGGGAAAACTCATTAGATTTACCTTTATAGATTTCTATAATTTTTTCAGCATTGTATTCAGCATTTTTTCCTTTTAAATTGTCTTTATTTTTAGAATTAATTTTTAGATCTTTAGGATCAATTATAAATTCGTTAATTTTTCCATCTTTTAATTCGACAATATTAGTTTTAGAGAAAGGAGAAATTTCATCCATACCATCATCACTATGAACAATATACGCATGATTTACTTTGTTTTCTTTTAAAGCTTCAGCAAAAGGTCTCATCCATTTCTTATCAAATACCCCAACCACTTGTCTCTTTACTTGAGCAGGATTGCTTAATGGACCAATTAAATTAAAAATAGTTTTTTTGCCCATTTTTTTTCTAGCAGGGCCAACGTGCTTCATAGCCGAATGATAATTAGGTGCGAACATAAAAGCAAAATTAAATTTATTAATACTATCCTCCGCTGCTTGTGGTTTTAAATTTATATCTATTTTTAGAGCTTCTAATACATCTGCAGAGCCACAATTAGAAGAAACAGCTTTGTTGCCATGTTTAGCAACTTTGACTCCCATACTTGCTAATGTAATAGCAGAAGCAGTTGAAATATTTAGTGAGTTTTGACCGTCTCCTCCAGTTCCACACGTATCTATAGTATTAAGTTCAACTTTAATTTTATTCGCTTTTTCTCTTAATACATAAATTCCACCAGCTAATTCATCTTTAGTCTCACCTTTTTTATTGAGAGCTTCTAATACTTCTATAATTAAACTTTCTTCATACTTACCTTCCATGAGATCAATAAATAAAGTTTTACTTTCTTCAAAGGAAAGGCTTATACCTTTATTCAATTTTTCTGTAATGATTGTCATGTTAATTAACTATAAAATTTTTTATTAATCTTATGCCCATTTTAGTATTAATGCTCTCTGGGTGAAACTGAAATCCATGAATATTGAAGTTTTTATGCTTTAAACCCATAATAGTCTTATTTTTAGTTTCAGCTGTTATAACTAAGTCTTGAGGAAAGTTTTTTCTATCAACGACCAGGCTATGGTATCTGGTTGCCTCAAAACTACCTTTAATATTTTTAAATAGACCTTTTTTGTTGTGTTTAATCATACTTGTCTTGCCGTGCATGAGATTTTTAGCTCTTATTATCTTTCCACCAAAAGCTTGGCCAATAATTTGGTGACCTAAACAAACTCCTAAAATTGGTATTTTTTTATAAACTTCTCTCACAATTTTTAAACAATTACCAGCTTGATCGGGGTTACCAGGACCTGGTGAAATTACAATTTTGTTATATTTATTTTTCAGAATGGTTTTGCCATTAATTTTATCATTTCTAATTACATCAACATTCCTCTTAAACTTTGAAATATAATGATACAAGTTATACGTAAAACTATCATAGTTATCGATAAGTAAAATTTTCATTTATTCTACTGCTTTCATTAAAGCTTTAGCTTTATTAACTGTTTCTATATATTCTTTTTCAGGCTTACTATCAGCAACTATCCCAGCACCGGCTTGAACATAAAAGTTGTTGTTTTTAATTAGAGCTGTTCTTAGAGTTATACAGGTATCAAACTCATTATTTGGAGTAAAATAACCTATTCCACCAGCGTATAATTTTCTTTTATTTTTTTCCAATTTATCAATAATTTCCATAGCACGAATTTTTGGTGCACCACTGACAGTTCCTGCTGGAAAACCAGAAAGCAGTGTTTCAAACAGAGAAAATTTATTATTAAATTTGCCCGTTACGTTCGAAACAATATGCATAACATGGGAATATTTTTCAATTTTAAATTTTTCTGTCACTTTAACTGAATTGATTTTAGAAACTTTACCAACATCATTTCTTCCTAAGTCAAGAAGCATAAGATGTTCTGCTAATTCTTTTTTATCTCGTAATAAATCGAGTTTATTCATTTTATCTTCTTTTTTATTTTTTCCTCTAGGTCTGGTTCCTGCAATAGGTCTTATTGTAACTTTATTTTTTCTTAGTCTTACAAGAATTTCTGGACTACTTCCTAATATTTTAAAATCATCAAAGTTAAAGTAAAACATAAAGGGAGAAGGATTTGACAGTCTTAGGTGGTTATAAATTTCAATAGGACTTTTAGTTATTTTTCTTACAAATCTTTGACTTAGAACAACCTGAAAAACATCCCCTTTTTTTATATATTCTTTGGCTTTTAAAACATTAGAAATGAATTGTTTTTTTGAAATATTGCTATTTATAGTATTTGTATTTTTCTTAAAATTAAAATTTTTAGGCAGTTGAATTTTTTCATAGAAATTAAACATTGTAAAATTTTTTTTAATAGCATTATATTTTTCAAAATAATTTTTAATTTTTGAATCTTTAAAAATATTTTCTATAAAAAACATCTTTTTTTTTATATTATCATATATAACTAAAGTTTTGGGTCTAAATAGTCTTACGTCAGGAATTTTTAGATCATCTTTACAGCCATCAGGAATATTTTCTAGATACCTTATAACATCGTAAGAAAAATATCCTACAATCATACTTGCCATTTTAGGAAGTGAATTTGGTAATTTAATTTTAAATTTTTTAATAGTATCGTTTAAAAAAATTAAAGGTTTTTTTTTAATAATCTTTTTTTTATTTTCAAATGTTTCAGTGATTACTTTGCCTTTAATATCCCAAATTTTATCAGGATTTAATCCTATTATAGTATAGCGACCTCGAATATTCCCTTTTTCTACTGATTCAAAAATAAAACTATTCTTTTCTACTAGTAAAAAATTAAATAGGTTCTCCACAGATTTATAATCTATATTATTTTTAACTATATAAATTAATTGGTTCTTTTTCTTTTTGTGACTTTTTTTAAAAGATTGGAAATTAATATTTAGTTTCATCAAAGAGTATTCTTAATACGGTTAACAACTTTTTGATTTATATTTACTTTGTATTTTTCATTCATACTTTGATCGTATGAAGAATATATATTATTTGCGAAATTTAACTTAGCCAAAGAAGAATATTTTTTATAATCTTTGTGATTTTCATCAAATTTATTTTTTTGTGTTTGAATTGCGAGTACTACGTAATTTTTATCTAAAGAACTATTAGTTACAAGTTGTAATTCTCCGTCATTAATTCTAAATATTTCTTTAATAACTGACTCTTTAAAAATTTTATTATTTTTTATACCAGTTATTGTAGCCTCTTTGATTTGTAATTTATTTTCTAGAGCATAAGAATTTAATTTATTATTATCAAACTTGCCTTCTACAATTTCTTTTGCAATTTTTGTATTATTTTCTACAATATTTTTTATTTTAATTTGTGCAATTATTACTTCTCTAACTTTTCTATCAATTAAAGTTTTCGTTATATCTTGTATAGAGTCAATTTCTGATAAAAAATATTTATTGTCTACATTTACAATTTGAAGATCATTTAAGTTCTTATTAAACATTTTTGAGAATAACGCTTTGTTAATATCTTTATAAACTATCCCCGCTTTATTTTTCATCAATCGATTTATTTCTTCTGTTGTTCTTAAATTCAAATTAAGTTCTTTAACAAATTCATTTAATTTTTTTCCATCCAATATTTCATTTTCAATTTCATCAATCTTTTTAAAATAAGATTCATTAAATTCATCTTGCCCTGTTATAATGTTAGGTGTTAATTCAACGTATTTAATTTTCTTTAATTTTTCAGAAAAAAATTGTTTATTTTTCTCGTAGATTTCTTTTATTTCATTTTCTTCTATAGTAATATTTTTATACATTTCATCTAGTTCTAAAAACTTAATTTTTTTAATTTGATTTTCTTTTTTAAACTCCTCTTCAATTAAAAAATGTGGTAAATTAACTCCTTCTGATAAATAAGTTAATAATTGTCTTTTTTTTTCTTGTTCTAAAATATTTTGTTCGAATAAAGGTGCACTAATATTGCTTTCTAACAAAAATTTTTCATATTTAGTTCTAGAAAATTTATTATCTTCCATAAAATTACTGTCATTAGTTATTATGTTTTTAAGCGACTTGTCAGTTAATTTTATACCAAAGTTCTCTATTTCGAGGGCTATAATTTTTTTTCCAATATAGTCAGATAAAATTTTTTCAAATAAATCTCCTTTACTTAAATCCATTCTTTGTTTTTTATCTAAATTTAATCTGTTTAGATAATCCACAAATTCCTTGGCACTAATTTTTTCATTATCAATTTTTACAAGGACGTTCTGGCTCCCTGAACTAAATACATCCCCCATACCCCAAAACACAAATGGGAGTATAATTATACCCACTAGAAGTTTTATAAAAAACGATTTAGATAATTTAACTATTGAATTTGCCATTTTAATAATTTAATAACTGTTTTTAAAATAATACACCTATAAATCAAAATTTTAACTAAGGCAAATAATGAGATATTTTATTGGAAATTGGAAAATGTTTGGTGTTCCAAAATCTATTAGTATACTTAATAAAATTAATTCTTTTTGTTCTAAAGACAAGAATAAAAAAAAATACCAAATAATTATTACTCCTCCATATACCCTAATAGAGACTTTTGCTAAATATTTTAAAAATAAAAAGATAATGATTGGTTCTCAAAACTGTTATCAGAAGGAACAATTTTCGTCTAATACAGCTGCAGTCAGTCCATACATGCTGAGAAGTGTGGGTGCTCAATTTACCTTAGTTGGTCATTCAGATAATAGAGCAGAGGGAGACACTGATAAAATGTTAAAAGCTAAAGTCAATTTTGCATTAAAAAATAATTTGAAAGTTGTCTTTTGTATTGGTGAAAATAAATCTCAAAAGAAAAATAAACAAACTTTTAATGTTTTAAAAAAACAATTAATTAAAGTTTTAGAAAAAAAATTTAATAAAAATAATATTATCGTTGCTTACGAACCAATTTGGTCCATAGGAACAGGAGAAATACCTAATCCTAAAGATTTACTGAGGACAATTAATCACATAAAAAAGATCTTAAAAAATATTTTTAAAAAAAATAGTCCCGCTGTTCTTTACGGGGGATCAGTTGATGAAAAAAATGTAGGAATGTTTAGACAAATTAAAGAAATAGATGGTTTTTTAATTGGTGGAGCCTCAAAATCTTTTAAAAAATTTATTGATATAATAAAGAATTACTATAGATAAGCACTATGGAAAATGTCTTTTTAATAATTAATATAATATTAGCTTTTATTCTTATCGCCTCGATATTATTACAAAAGTCAGAGGGCGGCGCACTAGGACTTGGTGTTTCACAAGATAATTTCACGTCTATAAGATCAGCGGGAAATTTTCTTACAAAATTTACTTCAATAATTGCAGTATTATTTATAGTTACTAGTGTTGTTCTAGTGGCGATTTCACGAGATGAAATTAAAGAAGTTCAATCTGTTTTAGAAAGAGAACAAGAAAAAGATTCCAATCTTCCAAAAATACCGGAAAATAGTAAATAATCTTTGTTTTTAAAAAAAAGTTCGTTATAATATTCTTCCATGGCGCAATATATATTCGTTACTGGCGGCGTGGTTTCATCTTTAGGCAAAGGATTATCATCAGCTTCATTGGCATATCTACTTCAATCTAGAGGTTACAAGGTAAGACTAAGAAAATTAGATCCTTATTTAAATGTTGACCCAGGCACCATGAGTCCTTTTCAACACGGAGAAGTGTTTGTTACTGATGATGGAGCGGAAACAGATTTAGATCTTGGTCACTATGAAAGATTCTCCGGAACCTCTGCAAAAAAGTCTGACAATATTACAACAGGAAAAATTTATAATGATGTATTAAAAAGAGAACGACAAGGAAAATATTTAGGAAAAACTGTGCAAGTTATTCCTCATATTACAAATAGAATAAAAGAGTTTATTAATAATGATGTAGATAAAGAAGACTTTGTTATTTGTGAAATTGGAGGAACTGTTGGGGATATAGAAAGCCTTCCTTTTTTAGAGGCCATAAGACAATTTTCAAATGAAGTTGGTAGGAAAAATACTTTATTTATTCATCTTACTCTAGTCCCGTACATGAAAGCTTCAGATGAAATAAAAACAAAACCTACACAACATTCTGTGAAAGAATTAAGAAGTATTGGTATTCAACCTGATATAATTATTTGCAGGTCCGAGAGATCCATTCCATTGGATCAAAGAAAGAAAATTTCTCTATTTTGCAATGTTTCAATTGAAGATGTAATAGAAACTGTTGATGTAAAAACAATTTATGAGGCTCCAATAAGTTTTAATAAA
>MDTB01054684.1_pt1 | contig 13549 bp, 4 predicted proteins | sample 811161 | NCBI WGS metagenome assembly MDTB01 (sample SAMN05326650, study PRJNA326480) | marine metagenome | isolation source: seawater | place: Mediterranean Sea | collected 2009
TTAGCACCACCTGTTACATCAAGACGATTATTAACATCTGCAAGAGCAGAGAATGTTGCCACACCAGCAACAACTAATTCATCTAATTGGGTTTCTCCATCAATATCAACACCACCAGTGCCTATATCTAATTGAGTAGCAGTTATAATTCCAGTGACATCTAATCCACCAGCAGTGAATGATACGTCATCACCGAATGTAGAAACACCAGTTACATTTAACTGATCTAGTGTTAATCCACCAAAAATATTAGCACCACCATCAGCATCTATTGCACCATCTATATCAACAGTATTGCTAAATGTCGCTACACCAGCAACAACCACCTCATCTAAATCTGCTTGCCCATCAACATCTAAACCAGCATTAATATCTACAGCACTCGCAAATGTAGAAACACCAGTTAAATTTAATTGATCTACATTAGCACCACCTATTACATCAAGACGATTATTAACATCTACAAGAGCACTAAAAGTAGATACTCCTGCCTGAACTGCGATTCCACCACCAAATGTAGCAATACCAATAAAGGTAGAAACACCAGTAATTTTTAAATCTGTAAATGTATTTGGTGCAACTTTAATAGCAGCTTCAATTGTTGCTGTAGTTGTTGCATCAAGTGATGAAATATTTTGAAGTTCTCTCGCACTACTAATTACTTGTGTGGATCCAATGCTAAGTGACTGTACACTTGAGATTCCAGAAACATTTAACCCTCTTAATATATCAACATCTGCATTAACATCAACAGTATTGGAAAATGTAGATATTCCTGTAACTGCTAATTGTCCACCTAAATTTAAATTCTTTCCTACTCCTATACCACCAGCAAAAGTTACAGAACCAGTAGTTACACTTATTGAATTTGTTGTTCCAGAAAATGTTGTTATTCCACTCGCATCTGCCCCACCAGTAAAATGATATCCATAAGCATCCAGAGAATCTGACATATAGAATGCTTCTTGGGATAAATCCCATACAAGCAACATTCCATCTTCGTTTTTACGTGCAGTATTAACGTCAGTTAGATTTACTATTCTTGTCGGTGGTGCAGATGCATTGGATAATACACGAATTACATTTTGAGATCCAATCCTATCGTTTATCGTTGGCATTACCTAGTTACTCCTGGTCGTACTAATGCTGTGCCTTCAACTGCTTTATAATCTTTTCCAGCATTAACTATTTTTACATCATATACATATCTTCCTGGTTTCAATGATACGGTTTTCGCTGCCGTCATTGTTATAGAAATGAGTCCTGTTTCAGCATCAGACACTGAAGCTCCAAACGAAACTGCCGTAGAGCTGGTGTATGATTTTCTAAGTTGTGCTTCGCAGCTAGCTCCAACTAGATACAATGGTTCGTTAGTTCTGGTATCCTCTAATTGAAAGGAAGTATCAAAATCATAACCTTGTTCAATTGTGATATTGGATACATATACTGCCATTATTATTCAAGCAAATACTATTATCTTTAGATATTTATATTATTACCCATCGTCAATTTTTTAAGGAGGGATTTAATTTCATTAATATCATCTTTTATCTTATCTAATTCATTTTTTTGCAATTCTTTTTGACGTAAAGAATTAACATATTGATTGTATCCCATAGAATCACAATTAATTATAGCACCACTTTTTTCATCTCTGTATAGATGTGTATGACCCTCTACTTTTATCATCTTACTGCTATACTCCTTAATTCTTTTATTCTTGGTGTATATGCCTGATTTGTACCAGACATTACAATTTTAATTGCGTATCCAACAAACAAGTCTAAATCATCTGCTGTAAACTGATAATCTAAGAATTGATTGTCCAAACTAGCAGGAACAAATGTATCTGGTAAACCACTCTTTAATGATTCATCAACTACCTTGAATCCAGCATCATTAGTAAATGTTACGTTGTCATATCCAGGAAATAATTCGAATTTTTGTTCAACTTCAGAAGAATCTGCTCTTATTAGTGTATAAAGCACTCTGAAGTCTGCAGAAGAGTGTCTGTAAGCAGATAAAAGAACTTTAAGAGATGTTGCTGGATTTTTTAAATCAACTACTCTAGAAACATAAACAGCAGAATGAGGATCGTTAAGAATTGAATTAACTCTTCTATCAGTAGAATAATCTATTACAGGGTTGTCTAAACGACTCATTCTTAATTCTGAAAATGCTCTATCTAAATGTAATATTGGAGATAAATTACTATCTGAAGTTCTAAAATTAATTCCAGTAGTAAGTGATTTATTTCTTGGTAAACCACTTAAATATTCATTCTCATTAACCCTAGAACATACCATTCTAGTAGAAGTTAGAGTATTGGGAACATTTAATGAAACTGCTTCAAACCCAACATCATTAAATGAAGATTCTGAACCAGATACACTTGTACCTGTAACACTTCTAATTCTTGCACTTACAGAAGTTAATGATCCAGGTGTTCGAACATTATAATGAGGAGTTATTGTAGTATATGCAATATTTTCTGTGGATCTGACTCTAGAACCACCAACAGAAGATTCGTTAGAGAACTGAAGTGCAGGAAATCCAGTAGGAACCCCATCAGTGCTTCTATTCACACCATTTGCAGACATATCAATTGCTATATGATAATCATCTATACCAATAGGTTCTGCAACAGTATGTGTAATATCATTAATTCTTCTTAAAGAAACTCCATTTAATTCATACTTATATACTAATTGATTAGTGTCATGATTTGTTATAACAGTAGAATCAATACCTCTAGTACTTATTCCAAGAGTATTACCATTAGCAGAACTATATGAAATAATCTCATTACCTATTTTTACAAATCCTGGATTAGTTGCAGATACAGATTGTCCTTCAAAAGTAGTAAAATTAGTACCACTTATTACAGATATATTAGTAGTTTCTGTATTATTTAAAGATGCACTCAATGTAGTTGGTGCTACACTAGATTCAATATTACTCAATACAACTTTATTAGTATTGGAATACATTCCATGATTAAAGTGCGATACTTTAATCTGATTTCCAGAACTTTCTCCACCAGTTGCACTAGCTGATGTTACAGTAAGAGCTGTTGAAACTATAGTGCCTGAATTATTAAAGTAACTTACTCCTATTCCTGTTGTAAATTCTTTTCCAGAACCACCAACTTCACCTGATAGATTAGATACAAATAAAGTGTCTATATCAGTGGATACTCCAACAGTGATTTTAGCACCATTACCTGTTCCATACGTAGCTGTTGATCCTGTAACAGTGCTAGTTACAATACCAACAACATCACCATTTTGATATCCTGTACCACGTTCTGAAGCAGTTCCTGTAAATGTTACTACACCAATGGCTCCTGTTGTACCATCTACAGAAGTAATATTTAATTTTAATCCAGAACCACTACCAATAATGTTAAAGGTGTCTACAGAACTATCAGTTATATAATTTAACCCTCCTTCAGTTATAGTGCCACAATCAAATACTGAACTTCCTCTACCAACAATAGTAGCAGATCCACCTTTACCATTAACGCCAGAAAGTTTTCTTCCTGTTGTTAATATTCCAACTAAAGTATTTCTATCAGGAATAGTTTCATTAAGGTTACTAATAGCAATAGTAGCAGTCTTAGATAGAGTTCTTATGGGATCTAATCCTAATGTTGGAATATAACCATTACTTCTATTTAATTCTGGATTATAGAAAAAGGCTGTTCCCGTTTCTTGAGTAAAGTTTGCTTTATATAATTTAAATTTAAGATCTTGATATTGATTTGGTGTCCATATAGAACCATTTTGAGACTTAAATAAACTTCCAAGTGCAAATTGTCTTTCATATACTGCAGATACTGCATTCTCAGTAGGTGGAATAGTTGTTGTTTCTACAGTTGCTTTACCCATTTCAGCAGTCCACATTGTATATTCATCACTATTTGCAGAAATTATTACTATGGCATATTCTCTACCTGGTGGTAAATAAATTGGTTCTGGGAATTTTACATTAGTTGCAGCAGATCCATCTTCCGATGTTTGTATATTACTTACAATATTTCCATTAGCATCTGTTGTTGTAGGTCTTAATGTAACAGTTTTTCCAACAGTATTCAAAGTAGGGAATCCTAAATCAACAGTTCTTACCTGAACTCTAAGAGGAGCATTTCCACTATCTACCGTGCGGAAGAACAAGTCAACAGATGTTAAAAATACACCATTTACATCATCACTTAGGTCAATATCAGATGGTGCTTCAACATTACCACCAACTATAAATGTTTGTGCCAAAGGATCATAATATTCAGTAGTTACTACATCAAGTTCTTGTTCATTTACAGTCAAATTAGCACTTGCATTTGTAGTTAAATTTGTTTCAAGAATCGTTTCATTAGCTGTAGTTGTTACTGTATTCTCCCATTGATTTAGTGTTCCAGTAGAACTATATCTTCCTTCTCCATGAGAAATTTCATTGCTTCCAGGAGCACCACGTTCATTTGTAGGACTTGATGTTAATTTAAATGTTTTAGTACCAGTCTCTATTCTAACTGAAGGAACTGGACTTGAATTTGGATTTCTTAAAAAGAATGTTCCAATTACATCTCCATAATTATCACTTAATAATCTTAAATCTTTAACATAAGCTTCTGCACCATTATTTCCAACTAATTTCATACCTACAGTTACATATCCAGAATATAATCCTTGTGCTTCTGTAGATAATGCTGTTGTATCAACATTAAGGATTTTAGATGATTGACTATAAGTTTCTGAAATAGATTCAGTTTTATTATATGGGTTAATAGTGTATATTGACGTTGGATTGTTAAAAGGTCCAAATTTATGTCTAGGACTACAAACTCTAAATTTAATTAACTCTACATCATTCACATAACCTGTAACAGTCTCTCCTACAACAAATGCATTAGTAGCACCCGCAGTATTTAAAGTTGAATCTGTCGCAATTTCAATTAATTTTGGTACAAAATCAGCATCACTTCTACCATCAAGGAATTGATAATATCTTGTAGATGGTTTAAGATTTGTTGCTATAAATTGAGTATTTCTTGATCTCATAAATTCTTCATCACCAGATGCTACTAACTCATTTCTAGTATTAACATCGTCCACATTAAATGAAGATGATTGACTAGTAGTCTCACTACTACTTACATTTCTATTTGTTGTATCAGTACCTCTAAACCCAGTTATTTGTGACTGTGATGTTCCTCTTCTTCCAGGATTTGGCACCCTTCGAGTTCTTGTATTAACAGATATATCGCTAACTGTTCCCAAATCTAAAGATATTGAACTAGTAAGATTTTGAGTTATAGTTTGAGAATTAGTGATGTGAATATTATTATCTGGTAGTTGAATAGTTCTAACCCAACTATCACTCTGTGGATTTAATTCGATATTTCCTGTATAAACTACAACATGAAATGGATTGACATTCTCACTAGTTGTTGCCATTGGTTGTTCTAACCAATCAATTTCTTCATATTTTAAAGTTATAGCATCTCCAGTTTTTTGTATATTAGGATCTAATGTTAAGAAATTTTCATTAAAATCTTGATTTTGTGGAGTAGATTCATCAAGTGTTACTAATTGTGATGCAATACTATTTCTACTAACAATAGGAACTAATTCATTTAATCTTTCTATTATCTGTATTGAAGATAATTGACCATCTATTAAAGAATAATCTTTAAAAGAATCAACAAAAAATCCACTCTTAAATCTATTTCTTCCATCAGCATCTTGAATTTGAAGAACTTGAGTATCCAATTCAAGTAATGATAATGTTGTTACTTGTTCTAAATTTTCTACCCTATCTTCAATATTACCAATATCTCTCATAGTATATCTTCTATTATCAATTAAAGATATAGTTGCATTCTGTGGATTATACAAATATGGAGGAAGATTAATTGTTGCAATTTGCATCAATGCATCATTTTTTACGGGTGGTTTAGGATATTTTGAAGACTTACCTTTTTCTAAAATAAATTTACCAAATTTGTCTAGATATAATTTATCAATTCTAGGTAGATAATAATCATAACCTAGCATAGAACCTTCATCAGATAATAATAGATATTTTGGACTATCACCAAAACTCCTAGAAGCAAAATCAAATGGACTGACTATTGCAGTTGCAGGATCAAATACAGAAACTCTAGGTCTAAAATCAAGAGTATCAGATGCTCTTATACCAAAAGGATTAATTGTTGGAATATCCTTTGAATATCTTTCTTTGTCATAGCTGAGAACAGTGAATACATCTCCATCATCATCAGATGGTACTGAATAATAATCAAATACAACTAATAATCTGCTTGATGGTTCTTCAGTTCCTTTTCTTCTAACAATTTTTGAATAATCATAATATTCTGATTTTTGTCCTTTATTTAAATTAAAGTTATCAGTTATATTTTTATAATTACCTAAAGTAATTAATTCAATTTCAGTATTTAATTTGGACTCATCAAAAAGCACAGATTCACCTGCAGCTAATTTATCACTTGTCAAATAAACAACTTCTAGATTATTTACTGATGGTGATGAAACAACTCTTGCTGTTGCTTTACTTGTACTACCTATTATATGTTCTCCAATTATAGCATTGGTATGAACACTAGCAGTTGATGTAAATTGAATCTTATCTAAAGTTGGATCTGAACTATCTAATGATTCATAAACAGATACTACTTTTGATACATCAGGATAATTTAAACATATTTCCTCATCTTGAACTCTTACACCATAATACTTATTATAAGTTAGTCCATCATTTAAACTGTTATTTGCTGTAGATCCAGATTGTTTATATTTGGATCTTGAAATTACAACAGATGCACTTCTATTATATTGTTTTATTTTACTTTGAATACCATATTTAACAAGTGTGGTGTCTACTATAAGATTATTTGTTTGACCTGTACGTAATCCATTAATAGTTACTGTATTATTTGTAATATTAAATTGACTACTTTCAATAGTAGCTGGAACTCCTGTATCATGATAGACTACAGAATATCTTTCCTGATCAAAAGTTGCATATGCAGCACTAGTAATTCCTACAGATGAAAGATCAAATTGAAGTTCACCACTACTATCAGTTGATTCTCCAGTTATTTGCTCAGAAATAGTCAATGTAGATCCAGTAAGATCTACTGAAGATATGTTAGAATTTGGTAAAGGTGCAAATAATCCTCCATTATTTACTACACTAGGTGCCATGGCAAATGGAGTAGTAAATAATGAATCAGTAGCAATTCCAGCAACACCAGTTTCTGGTAATTTTCCAACATAAACATCACCAGTGCTATTAACACCAGAAACTATTGGACTTAATTCTATTGATAAACCATCTGATGCAATACTAGAAACTCTATTATATGTTTCAGTATTAATTCCAGGTGATTGATAGGCAATAATAGTATCTGTTGTTACACCAGTAAATGTAGCATTTCCTCCAGATGTTACAGTCACAGTACCAGACCCTCCACCACCATTAGGTCTGCATGGAATAGTTAGTTGGTCAATTCCACGAATTCTGAATCTTTGTAGAACTGTGTTTGCAGTAAAAGAAGGAAATCCTGTATGTGATATTTGGCCTACTGATTTTACATCTCTAATTCCATACGCATAAAATTCTTTAATTATTCTTGAAAAGTCTATTCCATTAACTAGTAAACCCTCTCCTTTGGAAAAAGTACCAGAAGTTTGTCTTAAGTAAATATGTTGACTATTACCACCAGCATAAACTGCAAAACCAGTGGCACCACTACTTTTACCTTCTACAAAAGCACTTACAGGAATATCATCAGCATCAACACTTTGATTTAATGTTAATTTAGTCCATGTCTGAACATCATATAATCTTAAATCATACTCTGTAGATGCATCTTCATACTTAGAATCAGTAAGGTTAAATGAATATACTCTTGCTTCTCCAATTTGAGCACCTATATCTCCCGCTAATCTATTCTTTAATCCTACCTGTTCTCTTTGTTTTGGTGTTCCATTTACCTTATTAATTTTTAGAAGAGTTCCCATATTGAATGGTAAAACTACGTTAGATAATGATTCTGTATCTCTTGGTTTATCTACATCAATAATTGTTGTTCCTGGTTTTTCAATATCATATCCCCTTACATATGCCTTTCCTGGAGATATTTTAAGACACATTAAGTCATCGGAAGGCTCATTTCCTTGTTCTGTTTTTTCATTATCAAAATATATACCGTTATTACCTGTCCTATTATTTAATGAATTATGTATTGATGGATTGAATGGAGTTATAGCATAATCTCCAGACTCATCATAAGTTCTTGATGCCAAATAATCACGAATTACATTATATTGTGTTTTTGTGTTGAGTTTTTGTATCTTACCATCTTTAACTCTTAAAAGTTCAATAAAATCAATATCATTAGTGTCACTTATTAATTTTTTGGTAAGTGATAAACCTATTTTAAATCTATCTGCACCTGGAGCAGCATAATTAGTAAATCCTTTAGCATTATCATATAAAGATTCATCTTCTTTTGCACTGATAATTGTTTCATCAACTTTTAATCCAACCCTATATGATGGAGTATTAGTGTAATTATCTAAAATTATAGTTTCATCTGCAACCTTTACAAAATAACCTCTAACAAAATATATCCCATTACTAATAGATGCAGCAGATCCTATAGATGTTGCATCAGATGATATTAGAGATGCGAAAGGTGTTCCTGCAGTAATTGTTGTATTTCCATACTCTACATTTTCAGTAGCACTTAAAGATTCTCCATCTTCAAATTGATTGAAAGTGAAATTATTATCAGAATCTATATATTTTACATATATTGTTATATCATCAACATTAATACCATCTACAAATTCAACATGTTGAATTTTTGCTGTAGTTCCAGATACTTGACCTGTTATTTTCTTTCCTATAAAATTTTCAAGATATAATGAAATATCTACACCAGAATTTAAAGAATTTAACTTTACCGCATAAAATTGTCCGTCATAAGAAATACCACCAGGAATAATTACACTCCCTTCCTTGAACATATGAGATCCAAAGGACTGTATTTGATCTTGGAGTAAAGATTGTAAAGTTGTTAATTCTCTTGCCTGTACAGGAGCTCCTGGTTTAAATAATACTTTATAAAAATTCTTTTCAGAATCAAAATCATCGTAGTAAGGACTAATATTTAAATTTGTTTTTTGTGTCATTTTTCTTTAAAATTCCAAGATGATTTTAATGTCTTCTTTTTGTCTAGAATCTCTTTGTACTAGAGGTCTATTATTAATATAAATTACTTCACCTGTCTTTTTATTTATCTCTGGATCTGCAAGTCCATTTGTAAAAACAACTCCTAAATTTATATCTTTAGAGTTGACTGTGGTTTTAATTCCACTAAATCCACTATCTATAGAACTAGTAAATGGACTAATCTCACCAGCACTTCCATCATCTGCAGGACTTGCAAATGATATTACTTTAGAAACTGAACTAACATCAGCCCTATCCAATTGATCTTTTGTATTTCCAAAATATAATGATCTATCTTGAAAATATTTTAAAACTTTAGTTTCGTCGTCATATGATGCGACATAACCTTTAGCAGTTCCATTAGAATTATTTTGTTCTATTTTAGTACCAACAGTAGGATTTGTACTAGTTGAAGATATTTTTGCAGAAAATAAAGAAGAATAATCATTTCCAGTAAAAATATTATTTGAAGTATATTGACTTGGATTTTTTATAATTCCTACCTGACAGAATTTAGTATCAATTGGAAAATCTTTACTTGAATCATCAAATCTTGCATAAACTAATACTTTATCCGTACCTAATTCAGTGTAAATATTATATCCATGTCCTTTAGAAGGTGGAATAATAGGTATTAATTTTGCTGGATTTGGAATAGAACCATCTGGTTGTAAGTTTCCTAAATCAACTACTCCAAAAGTATATCCACTTCCACCAGATACAACTACAGCACTAGTTATTGTTCCTGATCCAGGAGATACAGTTATTGATACTTTACCTCCAGTTCCATCTCCTAGTATATCAACAACTCCATTACTGTAATTAGTACCACCATCAGCAATATATATTTTTTTAATTTGATTTAAATTAACATCAGAATTACCCGCTTCTCTAATATTTTGAATTTGATTATCTGTTGAAGTCTCCCATTCATTAGGAACAACAACATACTCTGTAGAATCAAATTTTATAATATCACTTGGAGCAACTGAAAATAAATATTTCCAAACATATCCATCACCACTTGTTCCAGCAGCTGTTGGTTCTAAATCAGTAAAAGTAGGTTCATCTCTAGACGGATTACCTTTAAGATTTTCTCCAGAGGAACCATTATCTATACAAACATAAACCCTAAAATCACTATTAATTACATAATAATTTGAATCATATAATCTACTTAAATTAGAATTTGGTGCTGGATTTGCATTACTATAATCATGTCTATACATATCATAACGTGTATTACTAGACCAATTAACTCTTCTTATAAGTCTTCTAACATTAGCACTAGTTACTTTCTTACCAAATAAAGCAGCATCCCTAAATTGTCCACTATACTGTAAATTATCAACTGGATTTAAAGTATTTGTATTCCAAGAACTTTCCGAATCAGTTCTTCCAAAACCTGAAGATGGAGTTGCTGGATTAGGTAGTCCTAAAAATACATAATATGAATTATTAGTATCTAATACGGAATCTACAAAATTACCTGCATTCAATATTCTAAATTGATCTGTTACTATGGCTGGCATCTTAAATAGTTTTTTAGATATTTATAATAGTTTTGGAAGAGCACCAGTATTCCTCAATCCAATACCTCTTCTCTGTATTACTGGGAAGGTTGTTATTCCAACATCTACAACATTACCAGTTACTGCTATTGACACTGGAGAACTCGACCTAGTTCCTGATAATTTACCCCAAGAGAACTTACCAATCGTCTTTGTACCCATTGAAGTTGCAATTCCGACTGGATTACTTGCAACAAGAGTAGTAACAATACCTGTTGATCCAGAAAAAGAAAAACCATCAATGATGTATATATTATCTAAGAATGTAGTTCCTATACCCACTAAAGCAGAATCACTTCCTGTTCTATCAATTGATGTTGCACCATATCCCAAATTAGTATCAAATATATAAAGTGGATTTCCAGCTTCCATTCCTGTCCATCCAGCAGTAGGTTTACTTACAAAGAATTTAAATCCTAAAGTAGAAACTCCAACAGTAGTTGTAGTTATACCAGTTACAATTCCAGAGAAACCTTCACCATAAGTGTTGACATCAGCCATATATTCGAAGGTTGGATCAGGAACTGAAACTACAATTTGTGGTGCAATTGTATATCCTGCTCCAGAATTAGTAATTGCAAATGAATTTACAGTTCCAACTCCAGATATACCTAATGTTGCGGTTGCAGTTGATCCAACACCCACATATACTTTATTTAAATCATCCCATGCCTTAATATTAGGTGGTGCAGAAATTTTAATTGTAGGTGCTGTATTATAATTACTTCCACCATTAGTAATATGTAACCCAGATATAGTTCCAGCAGCAGATACAGTAGCAGTTATAGCAGCAGCAACTGGATATGAATTCTTAGAAATAATAAATGCTTCATAATTAACTGCATTATCATATTCAAATAATTCTATAGAATCAACAAATATAGAAGTTTGTGAAGTTCCTACATTACCAATTATTTTTGCTACTGGATAGATTTGTGATTCTATAGAATCTCTTGATTTAAATGCTACTTCACCATTAATAACACTTTCAACTTTTTGTTTAGTCCAACTAAGAGGTTTGAAATTAACATCATCTACCCCTTTACCAGAATATACATCAGTCTCAAATTTATCAGAATAATTTAAATCATAAATTGTTCTACTATCCTGTGTTTTACTTTCAACACCTTTGCTATAAAGTCTTACAATATCACCTTTTTGTAGAGTTTTCTTTATACCAGTAACTAGACTATCATCAAGATTTCTTGTACCTCTATAAAAGAATACTGCAATATTATCGTCTTCTTTTGGTGCTGTAGTAAAGACAAATGATGTACCACCTTCAAATAAATATGCTTCTCCTGGATTTTGAATTACTCCATTAATAGTAATGAATAAATTAGTTTGAACATCTACATATGAACCAGATTCGGCCTCAAAACTGAGTAGTTGATTATTATAAAAGAGTGGGAACCTTACTCTCTTACCATCTTGATATTTTTTAATTGAATCAATAAAATCAAATTCACCAAATTGCCAAGAAGCAAATGTATCTGTGAAAATTTCATCAACAGTTAATTGTAATTCGGATACTGGATTCTGTAATGTTCTATGTGTAACTAAACCAACAGGTCTAATTACATCTCCACGTTTGAATGCATACCCATTTCTAGCAATTTTATATTTACTAACTTCAAAAGTATTAGAACCTAGACCAACAGTAGAGGCAGCACTAACAGCAATATCAAGTAAAAGACCTATTCCAGTTTCATCAGTAACTCCTTCTCCCAATCTTGATATTCCCTTAATATTAAGATTTGAGTAACTTGGATCTGAAACAAATACTCTAGGATTGGTATAATTTGTACCACCAGCACCGATAGTAAATGTCAGTGCACCACCACTTGCATTTGAAGATTTTCCAACATTTACAGTAAACGATGTGGCAGATCCAACAGTTTCAACTCCTAATACTTTACCATTTGTCCAATGGAATGGATCAGTTGTTCTTGGATATGGGTGAAGAGTTTTATGACTATCTTGAGCACATGTGAATGTTATGGCACCTGTAGAAATTCCAATAAAACTATTTGCTTTTATAAGTGCATTTGTAGCAGTTCCACCAGTATAAGTATGAATATAATTTCCTGCTGTGCTAATACCAACTTGAAGTTCAAACGTATTGGTAGTTTTATTTGCAATTGCTATCCACTTATTATAAATTGGATCAGTATTTCTTGGATAAGTATGGTCACTAACACCACCATCTTTATCGCAAGTAAATGTTAATGAGTTTTCAACAATCTTAACATAATCACCGTTACTAAATCCATGAGATGCTGAAGTAACTGTCATTATTCCTGTTGTAGCAGTATAATCAGCACCAGTTATATCTTTATAAGTAGCAGCACTAAGACTATGAGTTCCACTCTTAATAAGTAATACACCAGTAGAAGGATCATACTCAGTGCCAGTTAATGCTGTAAGATTACCAGGTGTACCACTAAGTCTTCTAATACCACCACTTGTACCACTGAAAAATATATGTGTATTAACACCTACAGGGTGTGCAGTTATAGTTGCTCCACTACCACTTGATGCAGCACCAACATTAACCTCTATAGTGTTAGTTGTAGTTGCTACAATCGGTATTGCCATATTGTTGAATATCGGATCTCCAATTAAAGAACTTGGAGTTACACCAGATCTTGGATATGAATGAGATGTTGAATGATTATCTCTAGAGCATGTAAATAATAAAGAATCAGTACCAATTCCAA
>MDTB01240179.1_pt1 | contig 13549 bp, 12 predicted proteins | sample 811161 | NCBI WGS metagenome assembly MDTB01 (sample SAMN05326650, study PRJNA326480) | marine metagenome | isolation source: seawater | place: Mediterranean Sea | collected 2009
CTAATTCTTTTATCATTTCCATTTCAGTTTTGGAATGAGAAAGCATATCTACAAAATTATAAACAATTGTTGTTAGGTCATTTTGCAATAATTGTTTTAGGTTGCCTGAAAGTTTTATGCCGTTTTTAAGGTTAGTAATCTTGTGATATTCATGCTTTAATTTGATCAGCTTTAGTTTATTGAGGTTATTTTCTAGAAGCTCAGACTCATATAAATTTTTTCCACCATCTTCGTGATCATCCTTCCAATATTGTGGGAATTTATCCTTAATTTCTTTTGGCATTAATCCTGAAAAAAGCGAATTTCTTGCATACTGTGTAGTTGTGGGAAGAATACTAAAATATGGCACTTCTTTTTCCTTGATATAGAATTCTAGAATAGATGGTTCAATTATCCTCCATTGATCATACCTTAAATTATCAATTACGATAAAAATTATCGCTTTTTGATCTAATTCTCTAATTAAAAATCTTTCAATTATGTGATTTGAAAGGGGAGGGCTATTTATTTCTTTAACCCATGACTCATAGTTTTTTTCAATAAATTTTGAGAAGAGTGAATTTGCTTCAGACTTTTGGTTATTTAAAATTTCAATCATAGTGTTATCATCAATTTCTGACAACTTCAATTCCCAATCTGTTAATTCTAGATAAAAATCAACCCATCCGCTCCAGGAGCTAATATTCGTCATATCGAATGATAGATTTTTAAATTGCTGTTGATATTCAGAAATATTAGAATCTTTAACCAATTCTTTATTTTTCAAATTCTTTTTAAGACTTAATAATATTTGGTTAGGATTTACAGGTTTTATTAAATAGTCAGAAATTTCCCTTCCAATTGCTTCCTCCATTATATTCTCTTCCTCACTTTTTGTTATCATTATAACTTTTAAATTTCTGTCTATTTTTTTTATTTTCTTTAAAGTTTCAATTCCACTTAAACCCGGCATATTTTCATCTAGAAGAATAATATCATATCTCTGATTTGAAATCTTATCTAATGCATCATTTCCGTTTGAACAAGTTTCAACATGGTAGTTTCTTTCGTTTAAAAAAATAATATGAGATTTTAGTAAATCAATCTGATCATCTACCCATAATATTTTCACCTTGCTCATATTCTTGAATATATTTAGATATTAAAGTTAATTCATTAATAATTAACATTAAGATAATAACAAGATAAATTAACAAAGCTTTAAACCTTATATATCTAGAAATTTCCTAATTTTGCCCTCTATGAAATTAACCATTGCTGAACTAGCAAAAATATTAAAAGGAGAGGTTATTGGTGACGGTAACACTTCCTTGATTAATCTTGCAAAAATTGAAGAAGCTAAAAGCGGAGATATTACATTTGTATCTAATCCGAGATATTTACCTTGGTTGTATAAAACTAGCGCCTCTGTTGTTATAATTGATAAGGGGTTGATTTATGATAAAACAAAAATTAAAAATTTAATTCTTGTTGATGATGCCTATTTGTCGTTTAATAATCTTCTTAACAGATTTTCAAAAAATAAGATAAGTCATTTTGGTATACACATCGATAGTAGAATACATGAATCTGTTCAGCTAGGCGATAATGTTTCGGTTGGGCAATTTTCTGTTATTGCTCCAAATTGTAAAATCGGCCATAACGTTGTAATTATGAATAATGTTTCTATTCAAGAAAATGTAACCATTGGAGATGATTGTGTTTTATACTCGGGTGTAAGAATTTATGATGATACGTTTATAGGCAATCATTGTATTTTTCACTCAAACTGTGTTGTTGGCTCCGACGGTTTTGGTTTTGCACCAAATGAATTAGGTGAATATATTAAAACCCCGCAATTGGGTAATGTTAGGATTGGAAATAAAGTTGAAATCGGTTCCAATTCATCTGTTGATAGAGCAACACTTGGATCAACCATAATAAGTGACGGTGTAAAAATTGACAATTTAGTTCAGATAGCCCATAACGTTAATATTGGAAAGAATACCGTGATTGCTGGTCAATGTGGAATTGCAGGATCCACAAAGGTCGGTGAAAATTGTCAAATCGGAGGTCAAGTTGGAATAATTGGTCATCTTGTTATAGGAAATAATGTTAGAATCAATGGTCAATCAGGTGTATTTAGTAATATAAAAGATAATGCAATTTTGAGAGGAACTCCGGCTATTGATGAAAGAATTTTTAAGAGATCTTATGTACACTTCAGAAATCTTGAAAAAATTGTCAGTGATATAAATGATTTAAAAAAATCTAATGATAATAACAACTAAAAATAATCAGACAACTATTTCAAAAAAGGTTTCATTAGACGGTGTAGGGCTGCACACTGGTAAAGATGTTACATTAACATTTTATCCATGCGAGTCAAACACTGGCTACGTTTTTAAGAGAATAGACCTTGAAGGTGAGCCGATTGTAGAAGCTGACATAAATTATGTTACAAATACCGAGAGAGGAACATGTCTAAATAAAAATAATGTTAAAATTCAAACATGCGAACATGTATTAGCTTCACTGGTCGGTTTGCAAATAGATAATGCATTAATTGAATTGAATGCATCAGAGCCTCCAATCATGGACGGATCTTCAAAATATTTTGTCGAGGCTTTAGAGGAGGCCGGAATTAAACAGCTGGATGATAAAAGAAAAGAATTTGTAGTGAAAAATGTAATTTCTTTTAAAGATGAGGATACCGGCAGTGAGATCACCGTAATACCTTCAAAAGAATATCAGGTTACAACTATGGTTGATTTTGGAACCAAAATATTAGGCACCCAAAATGCCTCAATCTCATCTATTAATCAATTCAAAAACGATATTTCAAATTGTAGGACATTTAGTTTTCTTCACGAAATTGAGATGCTTTTAAGTAAAGGATTAATTAAAGGAGGTGATTTAAACAATGCTATTGTATATGTTGATAAGCCATTGTCTGAATCTACAATGAAAAAGTTAAAAAAAGCTTTCAACAAAGACAAAATTAAAGTTAAATCAAATGGAATTTTAGACAATTTAACACTACATTATCCCAATGAGGCAGCTAGACATAAATTGTTGGATGTAATTGGTGATTTAGCTTTGATAGGTACTAAAATTAGAGGAAAAGTTATCGCCAACAAACCAGGTCACTACATAAATACCAAATTTTCTAAAAAAATGAAAGATATTATCAAAGATTCAAAGAAGAACGATATTCCTGAAATAAATTTTTCTTCTAAACCACTGATGGATACCACTAGAATAATGGATATTTTGCCTCACAGACCTCCTTTTTTATTTATTGACAAAATATATGAATTGACTGAAGATTTAGTAATTGGTGTAAAAAATGTAACCATTGATGAGGATTTCTTTAAAGGGCATTTTCCTGATTACCCTGTCATGCCTGGTGTTATTATTATTGAAGCCATGGCTCAAATGGGAGGGATTTTAGTAATGTCTAAACTTGAGGATCCAGAAAATTATTTAACTTTCTTTGCAAAAATTGATAAAGTTAGATTTAGAAATAAAGTTCTTCCAGGCGATACCCTTATATTTAAATGTTCTTTGATTCGTCCATTTAGAAGAGGAATATGTCATATGCAGGGTTTAGCATATGCTAATGGTAAATTATGTGCAGAGGCAGAGCTAACTGCTCAAATAACTAAAGTCAAATAATATGAAACAGCCACTTTCTTATGTTCATCCAAATGCAAAAATAGCTAAAAGTGTAGTAATAGATCCATTTACTTCTATTGATGGTGACGTTGTTATAGGTGAAGGTACTTGTATAGGTTCAAATGTTTCAATAATGGAGGGTGCTAGAATAGGAAAGAATTGTAATATATTTCCTGGGGCAGTTATTTCAGCAAACCCGCAAGACTTAAAATACAATAACGAAAAAACATACGTAGAAATCGGAGATAATGTGACTATTCGTGAATGTGTTACCATAAATAAAGGTACTAATGATAGACTCAAAACAGTTATCGGAAATAATTGTTTAATTATGGCATATTCTCATATTGCACATGATTGTTTTGTAGGTGACAATTGTATTTTCTCAAATAACACAACACTAGCTGGTCATGTTACAGTGGGCGATTATGTTATTATTTCAGGTTTAACAGCAATTCATCAATTTTGTTCAATTGGAAACCATGCTTTTGTAACTGGTGGATCTCTCGTGAGAAAAGATGTTCCGCCATTTGTTAAAGCAGCTAGAGAACCACTTTCATATGTTGGAATTAATTCTGTTGGTCTTAGAAGAAGAGGTTTTGATTCAAAGAAAATAAGAGAAATTCAAAATATATATAGATTGCTGTATCAAAAAAATTATAATAACTCACAAGCATGTGAAATTATCGAGGCTGAAATGGAGGCTTCTAATGAAAGAGATGAGATATTAATGTTTATCAAGAATTCGCATCGTGGAATTATGAAAGGTTATACTAAATCCAATTAAAATGAGTACAACATCAGATATAAGAAATGGTTTGTGTATTAAATATAATCATGACATATATAAAATTATTGAATTTTTACATGTCAAACCAGGTAAAGGTCCTGCCTTTGTAAGGACTAAATTAAAAAGCCTGACAAGCGGCAAAGTTGTTGACAACACCTTTTCGGCTGGTCACAAAATCAATGCAGTCAGAGTCGAAACAAATAAATTTCAATATTTATACAATGACTCAACTACATATCATTTTATGAATACAGATGATTATAATCAAATTTCAATTGAAGAAAATTTTTTGGATAATCCTCAATTAATGAAAGAGGGAGAAGTTGTTACAGTAATTAGTAATTCTGAAACTGGTTTACCTCTCTCTGTTGAGATGCCACCAAATGTAGTGTTAGAGGTCATTTCAACAGAGCCTGGAGTAAAAGGTAATACTGCAACCAATGCAACAAAACCAGCGACACTTGAAACTGGTGCTGTAGTTAATGTTCCATTATTTATTAATGAAGGTGATAAAATAAAAGTCGATACGGTTAAAGGAAATTATAAAGAAAGATTTAAAGGATAATGAGTGTATTAGTTAATAAGAATTCAAAAATAATTATTCAAGGTTTCACTGGAAAAGAGGGTACTTTCCATTCAACCCAAATGATTGAGTATGGAACAAATATCGTTGGTGGTGTAACTCCTAGGAAAGGAGGCCAAAAGCATTTAGATTTGCCTGTATTTAATTCTGTTATTGATGCAATCAAGGAAACCGATGCTAATACAAGCATAATATTTGTTCCTCCTGCTTTTGCAGCAAATGCTATTATTGAAGCTGTTGACGCTGGTATTAAACTGATTATTGCGATAACTGAAGGCATACCTGTAAAAGATATGATTAAAGCAAATAATCATATTAATGACAAAGATACAATATTGGTTGGGCCAAATTGTCCCGGTGTAATTACACCTAATGAGGCAAAGGTTGGAATTATGCCAGGATTTATATTTAAAAAGGGAAGAGTAGGGATAATTTCAAAATCAGGAACACTTACTTATGAAGCAGCTGATCAAGTTGTAAAACAAGGATTAGGGATTTCTACTGCGATTGGAATTGGTGGAGACCCTATTATTGGCACGACGGTAAAAGATGCTTTGAAGTTATTTATTAATGATCCCGATACAGAAATAATTGTCCTTATAGGTGAAATCGGAGGTCATTTAGAGGCTGATGCAGCCAATTGGTATGTAAAATCCAATTCAAATAAGCCTATAATTGGGTTTATTGCTGGAGAAACTGCTCCTTCAGGAAGAACAATGGGGCATGCAGGCGCAATCGTTGGCGGTGCAGATGATACTGCAGCAGCCAAAAAAAGAATTTTGAGACAATCAGGAATACACGTTGTTGATTCACCAGCTGAAATTGGTAAAAAAGTATTAGAAATTTATTATAAATAATATGAAAATTTTAAAAGATAAAACAGCTATTATTACTGGTGCTACAAGAGGCATTGGTAGGGGAATAGCTGAGACTTTTGCTAAACAAGGTGCAAATGTTTTATTTACATACTCAAGCTCTTCCGATTTAGCAAAGGAAATTGAAAAAGAATTATCGGCTGAAGGAGTAGTAGTTAGAGGTTATAAATCTGATGCGTCAAGTTTTGAAGATTGTCAAAAATTAGTTGAAAATATAACTAAAGAATTTCACGTAATTGATATTTTGATAAATAATGCTGGAATTACTAGAGATAATTTACTGATGAGAATGCAGGAGAATGATTTTGACAAAGTAATTGAAGTAAATTTAAAATCTGTATTTAATATGACTAAAGCCATACAGAGAACGATGTTAAAACAAAGGTTTGGTTCGATTATTAATATGAGCTCCGTTGTTGGGGTGAAAGGAAATGCAGGTCAATCAAATTATGCTGCATCTAAAGCAGGAATTATAGGTTTTTCTAAATCCATTGCTCTGGAATTGGGTTCAAGAAATATCAGGTGTAATGTAATTGCGCCAGGATTTATTGAAACCGAAATGACCGATGTTTTAGATGAAAAAGTAGTACAGGAATGGAGAAATTCTATTCCGTTAAAAAGGGGAGGCACGACCTTTGATATAGCTAACACATGTGTCTGGTTAGGGAGTGATATGTCTTCCTACATTACAGGACAAACCATTCATGTAAATGGTGGTTTATTAACTTAAAACTAAATTTAAAAATTAATAATTATGAATAATTTACCAAGAATTGGAGTCCCACTGTTAATCGTATTAACATTTGGGTTATTTGTAGTTGCTAAATCAATAGTAACTATTGGAAGTGGAGAGGCTGGAGTAGAGTATAGGCTTTTCGGAGGAGGTGTAGTAACAGATGAGCCTCCACTGGATGAAGGTTTAAGATTTATCTTACCATGGAATTCAGTCTTTATATATGAAGTTAGACAACAAGAGGTTTTTGAAAAAATGAATGTTTTATCATCAAATGGACTAGATATTCAGTTAGAAGCGTCTGCCTGGTTTCAGCCAAAATACGAAGATTTAGGAAAACTCCATAAAGAAAAAAGCGAAGCTTACAAACAACGTATTCTTTTGCCAGCTATTAGATCTGCAGCGAGAAGTGTTGTGGGAAGATATACCCCTGAACAACTTTATTCCTCAAAAAGAGATGCAATTCAAACCGAAATTTTTGTTGAGACTCAAAAAATTGTTGACGACCAGTATATTCAGTTAAACGAAATCCTGGTAAGAGATGTTACACTTCCGCCATCTATCAAGGAAGCTATCGAAAGAAAGCTTAAACAGGAGCAAGAATCTCTTGAATATGAATTTAGACTTGTAACTGCAGCTAAAGAGGCTGAAAAACAAAGGATAGAAGCAAGAGGTAAAGCAGATGCAAATAGAATTTTAGCAGCTTCATTAACACCAAATATTTTAAGAGACAAAGGAATTGAAGCTACTTTAATATTAGCAGAATCAAGTAATTCAAAAGTAGTCGTTATTGGAAGTGGTGACGATGGATTGCCTCTTATACTAGGAAATAATTAAACAAAATTTTAATTAAAAATAAAAAAAGCACCATATGGTGCTTTTTTTATTGATCAAGAGTAATCGAATAATATTTATATTAATCATTAGCCTCAGCTCTGTAAAACCCTTCCCAATCAACTATTTTTCCGTCTATAACATAAGCACGGTTTACCCCTCTAAAAGCATTTGTCACAGTGTCATTAACCCATTTTGCAGACACATAAACATGTACATGTTCCCCTCCAATATTTGGATCTAAATCTACAGAGAACATTTGATCAGTTTTCCATTCAAAAGTAATTGAGTTTTCTTGTCTTTCTAATTCATTTTCTTTGAGATTTTCAATAAACTTGTCTATTGCGATATCAACTCCATCACCTTGTGTGAGGGTTAAAGAATCAGCACAATAATCTTTCATTTTATCAAACTCTTTTGATTGCCAAGCATTGTTAAAGTCTGCAACAATATTAATTGCCTCATCTGTTCCTAGGTAATATTTATATTCTGTTCCATCATCTGTCCAAGTTGTCATTCCAATTGATCTCTCTGGCGAATTACAACTTACAATAAATAAGGCGATTAATGTCAATGATAGTGTTTGTTTAAAGTATTTCATAATTTATTTTTTTAATTATTTATTAATAGTATTATTTGTTTTCTGAGTCAATTATATCTTGATTGAAAGTGTTCCACCAAACAACCTTTCCTTCTATAACATAATATCTATTAATTGAATTCCATGTGTTTTTTCCATTTTCATCCTCATATCTTCCAAGATATGTAACCGAGACATGCTCACCTCCTCTTGATGGATCTAAATCCACAGAATAAACGTTACTGAATTCCCATTCAAGAGTTGCATTTCTTGAGTCAACAATTGAATCAACTTCAAGTCTTCTCGTTATAAATGAATCAAGATCATAATTAACTCCATTTGAGGTAGTAATACTCACGGAATCTGATAAAAAGTTTCTGAGTTGGTTGTAATCTCTTTCCTGCATAGCTTTATCAACATTTACCGCAACATTTACCGCATTTTCAGTGCCTAAATGCCATTTGTAAACTTTTCCATCATCCGACCAGTTACTTAATCCTACAGATTTATTACTGGTATCACATGATATAAATAAAAATAAAACACATAACGGAGATAGAAGGTTAAATTTTTTCATAATGAATTATTGGTTAGTTAATTAAAATATTAATTGAATTAAATAAATATAGTAATATTAGCTTAAATTGTATTAAAATATGATGGTAAAAAAATAATTTAATATTTTTGACACATTTAAATTTAACAGATGGAATTTTTGAGTTACGAGTTTTTAGGGAATAGTATTATTAATTATTTATACTTTTCTGCTTCTTTTTTGATTGGGTTATTACTGATAATTCCAGTTAGGCTATTTATTTCCAAATTATTATTTAAACTATTTGGCAAGGATAATGATCAAAATGATAACGAAAAGTTTAATTCTTTGATGAAAAAACCTTTACAGTGGTTTTTAATCCTTTTGGTGCTATATTTTTCAACAAAATTTGTTAGTTTGCCAGATTTTTTAAATTCTCCAGGCGAGGGTAGTATTGAGCTTGGTAAATATTTCGGTAAAGGTTACAATCTATTATTGTTAATTACAATTTTTTGGACAATTAGTAGATCTATCGATTTTATCGGATTCAAATTAAAAAACAAAGCTTTAAAAACAGAGAGTAAAGTAGACGATCAACTAATTCCGTTTGCAATTGACATTGCCAAGGTTTTAACAATAGTATTGGGTATTGTAATGATACTTGGAAATGTTTTTGATGTCAATGTTACCGCTCTCGTGACTGGTCTTGGAATTGGTGGGGTGGCTTTTGCATTAGCATCTAAAGAAAGTTTAGAAAATCTTCTTGGTTCTTTTACTATTTTCTTTGATAAGCCATTTACTGTTGGTGATACTGTCACTTTAGGGGGAGTAACAGGAACCGTTGAAAAAGTAGGATTTAGGAGTACTAGAATCAGGACTTTTGATAAAAGTATTGTAACTGTTCCAAATAAAAATATAATTAGTACAGAATTAGATAATTTGGGTGCTAGACCTGTAAGAAGAGTAAAGTTCAACATCGGGTTAACATATGATACATCTGTTGAAAACATCAAAAATATTGTTGATGATATTCAAAAACTTATCGACGAACATTCAATGACAAATCAAGACGGTAAGGTTAGATTTTTAGAATTTGGGCCTAGTTCCCTAGATATTATGGTTCTTTACTATGTTGATAGCCCTGATTGGGATGTCTTAATTGATGCTAAGCAAAAAATCAATTTTGATATTATTGATATTGTAAATAAATATAAATGCGAATTTGCATTTCCGTCAACTTCAGTTTATATCGAAAAGAATTAATTTATGTCCTTAGCTCCATTATCATCAAATTTAGGAGTTTCAAGGGCTAAACACTTACTTAGACGAGCTTGTTTTCACTATAATAAAGAACTATTATATGTAATTTCTGGATTAAACGCCGAACAGGCGATCAACTATTTATTACAAGATGACACAGTCTCCTATGAGGAGCCTTATGACCCGCTACCTTCTGATTCACCTCATGGTTATTGGCTTTCTTCAAACGAGTATCCACCTGATATACCTAATCACGGCAGAAAGCGTGGACTCTTATCTCAATGGTGGTTTTATAATATGGTTAACAGAAACAATTTAAGAGATAAGCTATTATTTTTTCTTCATACTACATTCACAATTTCTAAAGGTGATGTTGGTGCTTCACATTATTTTTATGATCATTTAAGATTATTAGAATATTATTCAGACGGAAACCTAAGGGTATTAGCTAAAAAAATTACTCTGGATAATGCAATGCTTAATTATTTGGACAATACTCAAAACAACGCAAATAATCCAAACGAAAATTATGCAAGAGAGTTTTTAGAGCTATTTACAATCACAAAAGGAGAACAAATAGGAGAAGGGGATTACACTACATATACTGAAGATGATGTAATTCAAGCAGCAAGAGTTTTTTCAGGATTTAAAACTATGTTGGATAGAAGTACTATTGATGCTGATACAGGGATTCCTATGGGAAGAATTTCAATAAATCAACATGATCAAGGAGATAAAATTTTTAGTCATGCTTTTGATAATTATGAGCTTCAAGCTGGAACTAATCAAAATTCAATCATGGATGAATTGCATGAGTTTGTTGATATGGTATTTGACAAGGAGGCTACAGCAAAGGCTTATGTTGAAAAATTATATAGATTTTTTGTTAAAAGCGAATGGAGTAGTGCTGATGAGACTAATATAATAAACCCATTAACTCAATTACTAATCGAGAATGATTATGAAATGATGCCTGTTGTTAGAACTATTTTATCATCACAACATTTTTATGATGCAGGTGACTCTGATCCATCTGATGAAATTTTAGGATCTATTATAAAATCTCCTTTACAACTACTCTCTTCAGCAATAAGAAATCTAGGTTTCATTATACCAAACCCAAATGATGATATGGATAATTATTTTAGATTTTCAAAATATTTCTTGGATAATACTTTTTTCCCCATGTCAGGAATGATTTTATTTGGCCCAAGTACAGTTGCTGGATACCCTGCGGTTTTCCAAGCTCCTGATTATGATAGACAATGGTTTTCTTCAAGCACAATTCTAGCGAGATATAGAATGATTGAGTGTCTAATTACAGGAAGAAATGCCTTAGGTCAAAATGGTCAATTTGGCTCATCAGTTGATACAGTATCAATTATCCAAAATAATATTTCATCACCTGGAAACATTTATAACCTTGTAAATGATATTGCTGAAATATTTTACCCTTTTGGTATTCAGCAAGACAGAATTGAATATTTTGCTGAATTGGTATTGGATGGTTACCCAGGCTATTATTGGGAAGATACATGGAATAATTATCTCGCAGATGGAGATGACACTATAGTAAGAAATAAATTAAACTCGTTAATAAGTGCAATGTTTAACGCAGCTGAAAATCAATTAATGTAAAAGTTGAAAAGAAGAAATTTCATAAAATTAACAGCCACAGCCTCAGCAATAGGGTTATTGCCGAATCAGATTTCCAATGCACTTTATATTGGTGAGAAATTCATTAATTGCGATATTAATAATAGGAAACTTGTGTTAATTTTCCTTGGAGGAGGAAACGATGGTTTAAATACAATTATTCCTTTAAATCAATATGATTTGTATAGTAATTTGAGACCTACTTTAAAAGTCCCTGAGACAGGCTCAAGTTCTTATATTACTTTAGATACTTCATTAGATGATGAACAATTAGTTGGTTTACATCCATCATTGTCAGGTTTTAAAAATTTATATGACTCAGGCTTCTTAAGAATACTACAAGGCGTAGGTTATCCTTCTCAAAATAAAAGTCATTTCGCATCAACAGATGTTTACAACACGGGAAATGACGGAAATAGTTGGTTGAATGGTGGTAATTCAGGATGGATTGGTAGATTTATTGAATCATATTATTATGATTTAGTTGAACAGTCCTTCCCAATTGGAGTTGAAATTGGTTCAAAAACAAGTTCTTTGGGTTTTCATGGTGCTCAGGAGCATGGATTATCTTTAAATATTGAAGGCCAAGATGCATCAGGGTTTTATTCTGTACTAAGTGGACTAGGGGGGGAAGCACCTTCCTTTATTCCTAATTCACATTATGGAGAAGAATTACAATACATAATTGATAATGATCAGACAACGACAATCTATTCTGAGGCGATTTCAAATGCATTTAATAATGGTTCAAACAATGCATCATATGACGATTCTAATTTATCAAATCAGCTAAAAACAGTTGCTAGGTTAATAAGTGGAGGACTACAGTCTAAAGTTTATTTAGTAAAATTAAACGGATTTGATACACATAATTCTCAAGTACAAGGGCAAAATGATATTCAAGGAAATCATAATGATTTATTGACTGAACTAAACAATGCTGTAGCTAGTTTTATGGATGATATTTCTAATCAGGGTTTTCATAATGATGTCATTGGTCTAACATTCTCTGAATTTGGAAGAAAAGCAAAGGAAAATGGTAATTTAGGTACTGATCATGGGGAAATAGCGCCAATGTTTGTATTTGGTAGTTCAATTAATGGTGGTGTCTCTGGAACAAACCCTGATTTAACAGAGGCTACTGAAGAAAATAATTTCCAATTAGAGACATTTCAGTATGATTACAGACAAACTTTAGGAACACTTTTGCAGGATTATTTAGGCGCTGATGACAATGCAATTGATTCAACATTTTTTAATCATACTTCAAATGAAAGTTTTGCTGATAATAAAATTAATGATTTGATTAAGCCAGATTTTTCAGTTACAGATAATTGTTACAGTAATACTTTGTCCTTACCAAGCTCGAGCGAAAACTATTTTAAAATTTCTCCAAACCCATTCCAAACTGAAATAAAAATTATTAATCCAGATTACGATAAGGATATTTCTTTTCAGATTTTTGATTTAAACGGAAGGCTAGTTAAATCTGGAATATTTGCTATTAATAAATCAATAAAAATTGACAATATTATGAATGGAATATATTTTATTAAAATTAAATTTGATAATAGAGTAGAGTCTCATAGAATCATAAAATCATCATAGTTGTAAATTAAGCCTTAATTGGTAATATAATAAAATATTCTATTTTACATAATATAAATTATAAGACAATTAAGCTTAGATTCTTTCCCTTATTGAATCTATAATGAAATTAACATTGTTGTTATTAGTATTAATATTAATATTCTTATCACCATATACACCGTAAAAATCTGATTCTGTTACGCTGAATAAACCAATCGTTGTTACATTACTTGAATGAGCTAAATGCATCATACCACTATCAGCTCCAATAAATAATTTAACATTATGCATAACACTAGCTATTTCTCTTATGTCATTACTGTAATACGACTTTGCAGCAAAATTAATTTGTGATACATTTTCCATTGGTAAAATTTCAAGAATATTGTATTTATTTTCAAAAATTTTAATCTTTAAATATAGATTTTTCCACCATTCTTCACTATAACATTTATC
>MDTB01000229.1_pt1 | contig 13547 bp, 10 predicted proteins | sample 811161 | NCBI WGS metagenome assembly MDTB01 (sample SAMN05326650, study PRJNA326480) | marine metagenome | isolation source: seawater | place: Mediterranean Sea | collected 2009
ACTTAAAGTTAAATATTTTAAGAAATATTTGCCATTTTATTGGACAAAACTTATGGTTTTTTGCTTTACCTATAATTCCATTAGCGCAATTATTTGCTTTAGAATTTACCGCCCCAATTTGGGTTATTTTGTTCGCTTCATTATTCCTAAACGAGAGTTTGACTGTCAAAAAAATAATGATAGCAACTTTGGGTTTTACAGGCATCTTAATTATTGCGCGACCAGAATTGACGACTTCAAACGCTGGAGTTATTGCTGGCGGGCTCTCTGCAATCGGTTTTGCAGCTGCGGCAATTCTTACTCGAAAGTTGACTGTAAACAATTCTTTGACTAAAATTCTTTTTTATCTGACTAGTTCCCAAATTATATTTGGGTTATTATGCGCCGGTATTGACAATAAAATTCAAGTTCCCGCAAAGAGCAATCTGCTGCCGCTATTTGTTATTGGTGTTACAGGCCTCGCAGCGCACTTTTGTATGACTAAATCTCTCACTTTAGCTCCTGCAAGCATTGTAATGCCAATCGATTTTGCTCGCCTACCATTAATAGCAATAATTGGAATGCTATTTTATAATGAAATATTAGATCCATATGTCATTTTAGGTGCTAGTTTAATACTTGCAGCTAATTTGATCAATTTACGGCAAACTAAATGAAAAACGATTTTCGATTTTTTTAATAAAATTTAATTTTTGAATTTCGTGCCTATCATAAGTCAATCTCATAAAAAATTTTATTTATTACTCTGATACTACCCAGGGTGCCGGTTTAACTGGTACCACTGTGTTTTTTCCTCTTACAATTAATCCTTGCTTGTCATACATGGGAAGATCACAAAGCATCGCTAAATGCTCTTTTCCGTCCAAACCACGGACAACAATCGTTGATCTCGGACCGAGGGTGTGATCCTTAACACGAATAAGACCGACACCACATTCAAAATAAGGAGACCACGTTGATGATGTAATTTTTGCTAAAACGTTACCATCACTTGACACGACATTACCCTTTTGGGCGATACCATCTTTTACTTTAAGACCCCACAACCTATTTGCTTTATCCGCCCGCATTAGATTTTTTTTTCCTAGAAAATTGTCTTTCTCTAAATCGATGAATCTACCCAAGCCCACCTCATAAGGTGTTGTTTCTTCGTTGAAATCTACACCAGCAGATAATAAACCTGCTTCTATTCGACGTGCTCGAAATGCCGGAGTACCGCAAAGCATCATTTTATATTTTTGACCAGTTTGCCAAATTTTTTCCCCGATTGCCTCACAGTTGTTTTCAGGGCCAAGGTATATCTCCCAACCAAGTTCATTACTAAATCCTGTTCGAGTGATAATTACCGGTTCTCCCGCAATACGCACCTCAGCGATATCAAAATAATTCCATCTAAGTGGAAATTCACCATCAATAACCTCTGTGAGGACGTCCATAGATTTAGGACCTTGAATCTGACTTACCCAGACCTTAGGATCAGAAATTGAAACATCAAAGTCATTTGAATGAGCTAAATACCATTTTAACATTTCACCATCAGCCTGGGCCATCCACAACTTGTTTTGCCTTAGATGCAGCATAACTCCATCAGTAATCATTCCTCCGGTATGAAGACACGCAAATTGATACGAACAGCGACCCATTTTAAATTTTGAGATTTCTCGCGTAAAAATATAATTAGCAAAATTTTGAGTATCAGGTCCAGATATTTCAACCGGAAATTCTCCAGTATTTCGAAATATTACGCTTTGTCTTACTGCCCAATACTGTTCATCCGGCGATACATTATTTAAAACTTCAGGAGTCATTCTGTTATTATAAAGGGTATACTCTGGATCAAAAGGCAACTCCATATAAGATAAAGGGTGCGAAGAACTATTTTCTGGGTGAGCAAGTTCAACGGGTCTCGGTCCTTCATTCACAATCCCTTTAATAACGTATCGTCTCTTAAGAATTTCTTGATGCATTTTTACATTAATCCTTGGTTTAAAATCTACTATTTGATTAAAAATAGATATCTTATTATAAAAACTTTTAGTTGGCGATCAGTTTTCGAAAATCCCACAGTTATTTATACACTAAGCAAAACTAATATTTTTCAATCAAATTTATCGATTAGATTTATTTTGATTTTAATGTAATCAGTAAAGGCATTGAACAAACCAACATTTCTTGCAGTTTTTAACATTCTGACAAAAACTTCATAAAGGTTGTAGAAGAAACCTCCTCATCTTGAATCATCATCCAGATTTTTTCTTCAATAGACTTACCGAGCAAATTCTGTACTTTTTTCCTTACTCGACTTTCTAACCGATTATAGGTCACTTCATCACTAAGATCATAGCTTTTTGAATATGTTTGACCAGATATCAATTGTACTTCAACATAAGACTGCGAAACTCCAACCTGTTCAGTAAAATAAACGTCGATCTTCTTTGTAAATTCATTGAGTGCTCTATCTAAGCACATATGATCCGCAAACGTTTCAAATTTCCCGGTGTCATAGCCAAACATCTGAAGCGCGGCAATCATACGGTAACTGAATTTCATTTCCAAGCCTGACTTTGGTTTATGAATGTTACAGACAGTGGCAAAACTTGGATGGACTGTTATGATAATTTTATAAATTTTTTCTACATCCAAACAATAATTAATTTTCAAAAATTCTAATGCCTCAATTGAAGCATGCGTACCGTGACAACACGCATGAAATTTAAATTTTGTTTGTGTGGAAAGAAAATCAGTCTTTTCAAAACTTAAATTAGAAACACCTTTTGGTCGGCCGTACACAGAACCAAATCCGTATTCCCCTTCAAGCGAATACTCTGCAGCAGTCAAACCATAAGAAGCTAAAATTGCAACTTCCACGCCGGAACTCGCTGCTATTCCCGCATGGTAAGGCTTGCCCATTGTTCCAAACTGCATTTTGAGACCACTAGCCTTGGATGAAGCAAGACTCAACGCATTTTTAACAATATTTTTTGTACTGCCTAAAACCCTACTACTTCCCATGGCAGCGCCAAATACTCCAGCCGTTGCAGTAATATGAAAACCTCTGTCATAATGGTCTTTTCCTAACCAAACTCCCATTCTACTCGCGACTTCAGACCCGACCAATACACATTCGATCGTAGAGCTCAATGGCAGATTAATTTTATTTGCTATTGCAAAAACTGCAGAATTCACAACTACACTTGGATGTCCTAAATATTTAAAGTTTGTATCATCATAGTCTAACGCGTGACTAATCACTCCATTTGCCAGTGCTGCTGCTCTGGCAGGATACTTTACTTGCGAGCCGAAAACAAATGCCTCTTCCCTACCGGACTCCTCAGATACCATTTGCATTATCACATTTGACGCAGGTTCTAGCTTACCCAGTATACCTACTGCGGCCCAATCCAGAATCGATAATTTAACAAAATTAATTGCAGTTTTGCTATTTCCTGAATTTGAAAATTCTCTTGAAAAATCTACAAGGTCAGAAGCGAAGCCCATTCAAAATGTACCAAGATCAATATGACCTGGGCATATCAAGTACATGCTCAGATAAGTAGGATAAAATTAAATTAGTAGAAATTGGCGCAACCTGATAGAGGCGAGCCTCTCGATATTTTCGTTCTACATCATACTCTTCAGCAAATCCAAAGCCACCAAAAGTTTGTATGCAGGCTTCGGCAGCGGCCCAGGAAGCATCTGCACATAACAACTTTGATAAATTAGCTTCTTCACCAACATCATTACCTTTTTCATACAGATTAATTGCGTGCTTTAAAGTTAATTCAGCAGAACGCATTTGAGCATATGCTCTCGCAATTGGAAACTGTACTCCTTGATTTTTTCCAATAGGCCGTCCAAACACTTTTCTTTCACAAGCATACTTTGAAGCTTTTTCAATAAACCACTTTGCATCACCGATACACTCAGCAGAAATCAAGATTCTTTCAGCATTCATACCAGATAGTATATATTTAAACCCACTTCCTTCCTCGCCAATCAGATTTTCAATAGGAACTTTCATATCATCAAAAAATAATTCAGTTGTAGAATGATTCATCATCGTTGATATTTTTCGAATTTTCAGTGACTTATTTATGAAATTTCTAATGTCAACTAAAAAAACCGATAAACCATCCGTTTTATTTTTTGCTTCATTTTTAGGGGTTGTTCGAGCTAAAAGAAGTAATAAGTCCGAGTGTTCTGCTCTGCTTGTCCATATTTTTTGTCCATTAATCAAATAACAGTTTTCCATCAGCTTAGCCGAGGTGTTGAGGGCCAATGTATCAGTCCCACTATTTGGTTCAGTAACTCCAAATGCCTGCAATCGAAGATCGCCTGATGCTATTTTAGGTAAATATTTTCGTTTCTGCTCGGTGGAACCATGCCTGAGCAGGGTTCCCATAGTATACATTTGTGCATGGCAAGCACCCGCGTTACCACCAGACCGATGAATTTCTTCCAAAATTATCGCAGCGACAGAAAGAGACAAGCCTGATCCACCATACTGCTCAGGTATAAGCGTCGCCAGATAACCTTGCTCAGTTAATTCCGATACGAATTCACTTGGATATTTTTTTTCACGATCACAATTTTGCCAATATTCACTTGAAAACCCGTTACATAATTTAGTTATGGCATCTCTGACCTCAATATTGTCAAGTTCATATTTCATCAGTTTTTTTTATCCTTATATCAACTAATCTATTTGTTTATCTTTGAACTCGATCCGTAATGACTTGCCATGTTGATCAAGCGATGGAACGAATGATTTTTTTTCATTTCCTGAAGAAATTGGTAAATCAGCTATCAAAATATTCGAATCAGCAAAAGACACCTCTTTATTACGAAGAAGTTTGTGCTCCGATAAATCTCTGACAGAATTTAAATTTGCACATGCTATTTTTGCTTTTTCCAGTTTTTTAATTAAAGCCGATTTAGTAAACATTCGAAAGACTTTAGATATTTTTGTTTCTAAATAAACTCTATTTTTGTTTCGCTCTACATTATTTAACATTCTTTGATCTTGAGCCAATTCTTTTGAATTTAATACGTTACAACAAAAAGAAATCCACTCCCGATCATTCTGAATGGATATAAGAATTTTCTTTTTATCGAGAGTTTCGAAAACACCATACGGTGCAATGAATGAATGAGATAATGCCATTCGTTTTGGTGCACCCGCCCCATAGCGATAAGCAAGCAGCGGCATATTCATCCAATCAGCAATAACATCAAACATTGAAACTTCGATATTAATAGCTTTGCCAGTTCGCGACATTTGAATAAGGCCCCGAAGAATTGCTGAAAACGCGGTTAAGCCCGATGATATATCAGTGATCGAAATACCCACTCTTGATGGTTGTCTTTCTGTTCCAGTTACTGAACATAATCCAACCTCCCCTTGAATCAAAAAATCATAGGCCTTTTTATTTCCATATTGCTCAGAGGAGCCGTAGCCTGAAATAGAGCAGTTTATAATTTTCGAGTTAAGGTCTTTAACATCATTCCATGAAAACCCTTTCCTATTCAACACTCCGGGCGCTAAATTATGTAAGAAAATATCTGATTCCTTTATCATTCGCACCAAAAGTTCCTTGTCAGATTTATTATTAATATCTAAACAAATTGACTCCTTGCCTCTGTTTAACCAAGCAAAAATTGAGCTTTGTCCATTAGCTCCGGCGTCATAACCTCTAGCGAAATCCCCTTCAGGTCGTTCAATTTTTATTACCCTCGCACCTGCATCTGCTAACAACATACTACAATAAGGCGCAGCAACAGCTTGCTCCAAAGCAATAACAGTAATTCCATCAAGTTCGTTATGTAAGTTCATAAATCATATTATCTTAACTTAATTGAAATCGTATAATTACAAATAGAAAAATAGATGACAATGAAATTATATGGTTTGCAAATTATAAAAATAAAATTAATAACAGTTTAACAAAAAAAAATTTTCTAACTCTGAAAGTATACGTCAATAATGTTTAAACCAAATAATAATCAAAAATTTTTAAATGACCCTACAATTTGAAACGATTCAAGTAACATCAGACGCTTGCCAGATTATACTTATAACGCTAAATAGACCAGCAAACTCGAACGCATTTAATACACAAATGGCGTTGGAAATAATCGAATTCTTTGAAACCCTGCCAACAACACATGAACTATGCAGAGTTATTGTGATAACTGGTGCTGGAAATAGAGCGTTTTCAGCTGGTGGAGATCTAAAAGAACGGCTGGGAATGACCGTAGAATCTTGGAATTCACAACATCAAATTTTTGAAAAAATGATTCAATCAATAATTAATTGTCAAATACCTATCATAGGAGCAATTAATGGAGCGGCTTATGGCGGTGGTTGTGAACTGGTAGCAGCGTTTGATTTCGCATATGCCAGTGAGACAGCGACATTTGCACAAACTGAGACGAAAATTGGAATAATTCCGGGTATCGGAGGCACCCAAACTTTATCGCGTGCAGTTGGTGAAAAACGAGCTAAAGAATTAATATTTTCGGGTGAGCCATTTTCAGCACGCCAAGCATTAAAATGGGGCTTAATAAATAAGATATTCCCAAGGACAAAACTATTGAGCGAAACACTCAGAATAGCTTCGACCATTTCTGATAACGCGCCTCTTGCAGTGAAACAAGCCAAAAAGGCCATTCATGATGGATTACAAATGTCTATAACTCATGGGATGGAACTAGAACTAAAATGTTATAATGAAACTATACCGACGGCAGATCGGGTTGAGGGAATTCAAGCATTCAACGAAAAACGAAAACCTATTTTTAGAGGCAAATGAAAATGCGAGCAAGGATTCAAGTAAGAGAAGTTGGTTTACGAGATGGTCTGCAATTAATTAAAACAAGGCTACCAACAAAAATTAAACAAACATGGCTTAAAAAACAAATAGAGGCTGGTTTTCATGAGGTTGAAATTTCATCCATTGTACCAAAAAAAATACTGCCCCAGTTTTCAGACGCTATAGACATGATTAATTACTCAAAAAGAATTTCAAAATGTCTACCTTGTGTTCTAGTTCCAAATTTAAAAGGGTTTGAGATTGCACTTCAAGCCCAGGCAAAAAAAGTTATCTTCGTTCTTTCAGCCAGTGAGGCTCATAATCTGGCGAATGTAAATATGACGCTAGAAACATCATTGAAAGAATTGAAAAAAATTATCGCAAAAAACAAAAAAAATCCTGAAAAAGCCAAAATTGAAATTATCGGATCAATATCAACATCCTTCGGTTGCTCTATAAGTGGAAGGATATCAGAAAAAAAAGTACTAACCATAGTTCAAAAACTGATTGAATGTGGAGTTGATGAGATAAGTCTAGCAGACACAGTCGGTTACGCAAACCCAAGACAAGTTGCATCTCTCGTTAAACAAGTGTTAAATTTATCTCACCAAGTTCCCATCATTGGTCATTTCCACGATACACGAGGGTTTGGTTTGGCTAATCTCGTAGCGGCAGTTGATCAAGGTGTAACAAAATTTGATTCATCGTTACGTGGTCTCGGAGGCTGCCCATATGCCCCAGGAGCGTCAGGAAATATTCCGACTGAAGATTGTATTTATTTATTAGAGTCAATGGGTTATGATACGGGCGTCGACTTAAAAAAAATGATGTCTTTGTGTAAATTGGTAGAACGTTGGCTTCCTAACGAAACACTCCACGGAAAGTTTGTTTCATCTAACTTTAACCCAAATTAAACTGATTTGTAATCTTTTTTGCAAGCTAATGAATTAGGTTAGACTTAAGATCTATCTCATAATAAACGGGTTCTCTGTAGTTGTTTTCTGCGCAATCCAAACAGACTTAACCTGAAGAAATTCTTTAATTGACGTTTGTCCACTTTCCCTCCCTTGCCCGGAACGTTTAAAACCACCAAATGGTGAAGAAAAGCTAACAGCACGGTAGGTGTTTACCCAAACTGTTCCAGCTTTTAACTTTTCTGACATTCGCAATGCCCTACCTATATCATTTGTCCAAACGCCTGCAGCCAAACCAAAAATAATGTCATTACCAATTTCAATGGCCTCATTTTCAGTTTTGAATGGAATAACAGACAAAATTGGTCCAAAAACTTCTTCTTGAGCTATCCGCATATCATTTGTTACCTCAGTGAAGATCGTTGGTTCAATAAACCGATTTCCTTTTGCACCAGGTCCAGAATACGGCTTACCGCCTAAAACGCATGTCGCTCCATCAGCCTCAGCTATGTTAATATAATTTAAGATTTTATTATATTGTTGTTCAGTTGTGACAGGACCAACATGAGTATCTAAATCCATTGGATCACCAATATTTGCTTGTTTGGCTACTTTTATTAATTTTTTAACAAAAATATCGTGGATCGATTGTTGGATCAAAAGACGCGAACCGGCAATACAAGTCTGACCAGTCGCTGCAAAAATTCCAGAAATTACTCCCATAACCGCAGCATCAATATCCGAATCTGCAAAAACAATGTTAGGGGATTTTCCGCCCAACTCTAGCGTAACTGGCATTATTTTGCGAGCAGCCCGTTCATAAATTTGCTGTCCAGCAGTGTCTGACCCAGTAAATGCTATTTTGGCGGTAAGTGGGTGATCAACAAGTGGTTGGCCAACTTCCAAGCCGAATCCTGCTACGCAGTTGACAACGCCTGGAGGGAACCCCGCCTCATTGAATAGTTCCATAAATTCTAGTGAAGAGGCAGAGGTATATTCTGATGGCTTTATTACCGCAGTATTTCCAGCGGCTAGGGCTGGCGCTAATTTCCAAGCAAGCAAAAGTAAAGGTGAGTTCCATGCGGTAATCATTCCAACCACTCCGAGAGGTTCGTAACGTGTAAAATTAAAAATACCGGGTTTATCAGATGGTATCACTGCTCCTTCAATTTTGTCAGCCAAACCACCAAAATATCGATACCATTCTGCTAAATATTTCGTTTGGGCACCCATTTCAGCAATAAGTTTGCCATTATCCTTTACCTCAAGTTCACCGAGATGGGCACAATCTCGTTCAATCAACGTCGCAAGATACGTAAGAAGTTTCCCTCGCTCTGTTGCTTTTACATTTGACCATTGACTTTCAAAAGCATGTTGAGCAATTTTAGTAGCCTTATCAACATCAGTTTCATCGCCTCTGGCTATTTTAGCCCAAGTTTTACCAGTATATGGGTTTTCAGTTTCAAAATATTTACCAGAGTTTGGAGCAACGTATGCGCCATTGATGAAGTGATCATAAATCTTCATTAGTTTCTCCTACAACTCTTGCTGTTATTTTTTTATTCAAAAAACTAATAATAGTAATATGCTAGTTTCGCAAACAGTTTCACGGGAAAAAGCGAAGATAGACTTTACTTAGAAGTATTTTTTTGATTAAAATCTTCTTTATATCTGTCTAGGTCGATCAAAAAGATTTGCAAAGAAAAACGTTATGATTCTTAACCTAAGCAGAAAATAATAAGCATTAGCAATGCAGGTATTAAAGAACTAGATTATCACTCAGTTTCAAATTAGAGGAACAATCATGTCGATTCCCCAAACCGGTGGAGATATTTTAGAAAAGAATGCACAACTTGTAGAGTTTTTGTCTAATGGATCCAAACCAAAGTCAGACTGGAAAATTGGAACAGAACATGAAAAGTTTGTTTACTCGAAAGACTCGTACTTGCCTTTACCCTATTCGGGACACAGCTCTATCGAAACAATTCTCAGAACGTTACAAACTTCCTTTGATTGGCGGCCTATATTTGAAAATGAAAATCTTATCGGTCTTGAGAAAGATGGGGCCAACGTATCTCTTGAACCTGGAGGACAGCTTGAACTATCTGGCGCCCAACTAGATAATATTCATCAGACTTGTAATGAGGCATATGAGCATCTAAACCAAGTTCGCAAAATAGCGGAAAAACTTGGTGCCGGTTTGATAGGTCTCGGCGCGGCACCTCAATGGACAGAAGAAATGATGCCCATTATGCCCAAAGGCCGATATAGATTAATGACTGACTATATGAAAAAAAAGGGAATCTATGGTACTCAAATGATGTACCGAACCTGTACTATTCAAGTCAATCTCGACTTTGCCTCTGAACAGGACATGATAAAAAAATTTCGGGTATCACTAGCCCTCCAACCGTTAGTGACGGCTTTGTTTGCAAACTCTCCTTTTTTTGAGGGAAAGTTAACTGGGTATAAAAGTTGGCGCGCCAGAGCTTGGCAAAACTTAGACGATGATAGAACCGGAATGCTACCATTCGTATTTGAAAAAAGTATGAGTTTTGAAAGATATGTCGACTATGCTTTGGATGTCCCCATGTACTTTGTTCACCGAAATGGAAAATACATCGATGCCTTAGGCCAATCTTTCCGTGATTTTATGAAAGGAAAATTACCGGCTCTTCCTGGAGAATTACCCTATTTATCAGATTGGGCTGATCACCTAACAACAATTTTCCCAGAGGTGCGCCTTAAACAATTTTTAGAAATGCGCGGAGCTGATGGAGGGGCATGGAACCGAATATGTGCTTTACCCGCGTTTTGGGTTGGCTTGCTATACGATCATAATAGTTTAGATGCTGCATGGGATATTTGTAAAAACTGGACCGTAGCGCAACGCGCTGAATTACGCTTATCGGCATCAAAAGATGGCCTTAATGGTGGAGCAGACAACATCTCATTCCGGGACCTAGCAAAGAAAATAATAACAATCAGCTATGCAGGTTTAAAAGCTCGAAAAAAAGTTAATACTGTTACTGGTGCTAAAGATGAAACCCGCTTTTTGGATATAATAAGCGAAAGTATAAAAACGGGTATTACTCCGGCAGATACTCTGTCCTTGAAATATGGTTCAAAAGGGAATCAAAATCTAAATAAAATTTTTGAAGAGTTAAGTTACTGATTGCGACAATTAATTGAATAGCGAGAAAAATTTATATATAAAAAATTTAATTGAAAATTTACGAATAATTTTTTTTCTTATTTCATGGATTGCCTCAATTAGCGCAATCATTTGGAATTCAGAAAAAAACTTTTTAATCGAATCTGGTGTCATTTCATTTAGTTTATTTTTAATTTTAACTGTCATCCGAATCAAACGACAAAGCGTCTTAATCATTTTATTCCTACTTTCCATTTATGGTGCAATCGTTGGACAATTTCCAACATTGATTGAATTAATAGAAGCGGTAAAATATATCCTTATTTTTGCCGGCTTAATTCCAACAATGGGCTTGGTAAAAATAACGGCTCAAAGATTACATACTGTAAAAAAATCACAATTTTTATTGTCCCAACTTCCAAAAGAATCTGTCACGGCAGGATTTCAAATAACTGCCCATTTTTTTGGTGCAATCATTAACACAGGTGTGTTCGCTATTCTTGCAGCCGCAGTACCTGCCAGAAGTGATCCTAAATATCGATTACGTGCCGCTGAGGCTTCACTTCGAGGAATGTCTTCATCAGCAACCTGGTCTCCATTTTTTGTCGCTTTCGTTGTTGGTCAAGTTTACATAGATCCCATTAGCTCTTGGATCGGTTTGGCGCTTGGCTTGTTGTTGGGAGCAAGTTTTTCAATAATATCGGTTCTAATATTTAACAGAAAACTTGACTTTAAAAAATTTAAAAGTTCTTTGAGCTGCCTCCAGCCGGTCTTCCCAACTCTATCGATTATCATGATGTTAGTCATTGGTTCAGCAATTATTTTTGGTTTAACAGCGCTCTCTGCAGTGATTATCACAATGCCTATTCTTATTGGACTTTACTTAATTGTAAAACCGTCGGAAACAAAACCTATCTCAATTGAAACATTTAGCTATTTAAAAACTAATATCGATGATGTTGTGATAATAAGTTTTGCAATGATGGTAGGTTATTTTGTTACTAATAACGCTGACAGTTTAACAATTTTCATGCAAGTAAATCATCTAACGATACCTAAATGGTCCGTCCTTGTTTGCATACCGCTCACGATGACCGTGTTGTCATTTGTTGGCATCCACCCCGTAATATCAAGCACCATATTACTAAGCACATTCTCGTCAACAGATTTTGATATAAGCGCTCCATTACTAATGCAAGCTCATTTGCTAGGTTGGTGTACTGGGACAATGAGTTCAATCGCATCATTATCAGTCATATCCTGCTCAACTTTATTTAGAATATCAACGAACCATCTATGCTACGGAGCAAACGGTTATACAGCAATATTTTTCGCATTTCTCGGAGGTATTAGTTTGGCATTTTCAAGTCTAATTAGTAATTTGTGACTGATTACATTTCCTACAAGATCTACGCAAATTAAATTATTCGCCTAAAGCGCGTCTTCTAAAAGAATTATAGAGAACTCACTTGAAAATTATTTTTTTTGCTTTTGATATTATTCCAGCTGTGGTTGAATTGTATTAGGTGTAGAGGCTATCAAAAAGGAGACAAAGATGAACACTAACCAAATACAAATTCAACCATTTTGTCCTAATTTAGGCGCAGTAATAACCGGATTAGACCTGCGCCAGCCTATCTCGTCAAAAGACTTTTCAGTCATAAAAAAAGCATTTTTAAAGTACCAAGTGCTTTTTTTTCAACAACAGAAGGAAATACCGCCTGAAAAACAAATTGAATTTGGACAACTATTTGGTCGATTACATTCACATCCGGCCGCTCCAACTATGAAAGGTTTTCCAGAAATATTTGAAATTCATGCTCACAAAGAGAGCAAGATCGCAAACGGTGAGTTTTGGCACTCAGATGTATCATGTGATTCTGAACCTCCTCTCGGCACTATGCTTCAACTACACATCTTACCCGAAAGCGGAGGTGATACTATGTTTTCAAATATGAATCTAGCATTTGAAAAACTCAGTGATCCACTAAAACATTTTCTCTCTAATTTGAAAGCAGTACATGAATCTGAACACATTTACAAAGGTCGCTACTCCGATAGAGGTAAAAAAGACAATGAAATTAATTATCCTCAGTCTACGCACCCAATCGTGAGAACGCACCCAGAAACCAATAAGAAATCAATATTTGTTAACCGAACATTTACCACGCGTATTGAAGGATTATCCAAGATTGAAAGTGATAATATTTTGGAGTTTTTATTTAACCATTGTGAAAGTTTGGAGTTCCAAATTAGATATAAGTGGAACCTAAACGATCTGGTTTTTTGGGATAACAGATGTGCGATGCACAGGGCTATATGGGATTATTGGCCTATGGAGAGGAAAGGCCGACGGGTTACAATTAAAGGAGACAAGCCATTTTAAACAAACCAAGTAATTATTAATAAATATTATTTCATGTGAACGCAGTGCAGAGAGCAACCTCAACCATACTTGCAAAACTTCGTTCACGATCCTCTGAAGTCATCGACTCCCCGGTTAATAGATGATCGCTGATAGTAAGAAGTGATAATGCCCGACATTTATATCTAGAGGCTAGTATATACAATTCTGCAGTCTCCATTTCTACGGCTAGAATACCATGCCGCTCCATTTCTCTGGTCAAATCCGGCCGTTCATCATAAAATGTATCAGTTGAATATATG
>MDTB01124097.1_pt1 | contig 13546 bp, 12 predicted proteins | sample 811161 | NCBI WGS metagenome assembly MDTB01 (sample SAMN05326650, study PRJNA326480) | marine metagenome | isolation source: seawater | place: Mediterranean Sea | collected 2009
AACGCTTGAGTTTTCAAATACAACTCCATTACCTGCAAAAATTTATGCAAATGAAGGCGCAGCTCAATTTTTGTTTCTTCAAGGAACTGAAGTTTGTGACTTGTCGTATGCAGATAGAAAAGGCAAGTACATGTACCAAAAAGGTGTAACACTTCCAAAGCTTTAATATGGATAAAATTGAGATTGAGGGAGTTAAAAGTCTAAATGGTAATATTTCCATAAGCGGATCAAAAAACTCTTCTTTACCAATACTTGCTTCGACTTTGTTAGTTGATGAACCGTTAATAATTAAAAATGTTCCAAATTTAACAGATGTTTCTTTTATGATTAAAATTTTAGAATCACTTAGCTCTAAGATTGAATTTAAAAATAGCCGATGTAAAATTAAAAATAGCAAACCTAAAAGTTTAAAAGTTTCATATGAACTTGTTCGAAAAATGAGAGCTTCTTTTCTCGTAATTGGTCCTTTGTTAGCGAAGTATGGATATGCTGAAATCTCAATGCCTGGCGGTTGTGCTATCGGTACAAGACCAATAGATCTTCATATTGAAGGCTTAAGTAAGATGGGTGCAAAATTTATTGTTAAAGATGGTTATGTAATGGGAAAAGTTAAAGGCAAGTTGAATGGTTGTGAAATTAAATTAAATAAAGTTTCTGTTGGAGCAACTGAAAATTTAGTAATGGCTGCTGTTCTTGCAAGGGGTAAAACAATAATTAAGAATGCGGCAAGGGAGCCGGAGGTAGTAGATCTAATAAATTTTTTAATAAAAATGGGTGCAAAAATTAGTGGGCATGGAACAAGAACAATCACAATAGAAGGAGAAAAAGAGCTTCATAGTTGTGAGTACGATGTTATGCCTGATCGCATTGAAGCTGGGACATATGCACTATCTGTGATGGGTTGTTCGGGAAAAATTATTCTTGAAAATGTTAATAAATTTATTTGTGAACACTTAACTCAAATTTTTAAGCCTCTTAAATCTTTAGATTGTGTAGAAATTGATGATGGAAAAAAGTTATTAATAAAGAAATTAGAAAGTAAATTTAAGCCTATTAAAATAACGACAAGAGAGTTTCCAGGTTTTCCAACCGATTTGCAGGCTCAATTAACAGCTGCACTATTAAAAACGAAAGGAAATTCATACGTAAGGGAAAACATTTTTGAAAATAGATTTATGCATATTAGCGAGTTAAAGAGAATGGGTGCTGATTTACTTTTGAATGGTTCAAGCTTAAAAATTAACGGCGTAAAAGAGATTTTTGGAGCAGAAGTTATGGCAACAGATTTAAGAGCATCTTCATCATTAATCATTGCTGGATTAATGGCATCTGGTAAAACAATTATTAATAGAGTATATCATCTGGACAGAGGATATGAAAACTTGGAAAAGAAACTAAGAAATTGCGGAGTAAAAATAAGGAGAATCTCATAATGAATAAACTCACAATTGCTGTTCCCAAAGGAAGGATATTAAAAGAGTTAGTTCCGATATTTGAAAAGGCAAATATAAAACCTGAGAGTGACTTTAATAACCTAAGCTCAAGAAAATTATTATTTGGAACAAATATTAATGGAGTTTCGATAATTAAAGTAAGATCCTTTGATGTTGCTACTTTCGTTGCATTTGGGGCAGCTCAGATTGGAATAGCTGGCGATGATGTGATCAATGAGTTTGGTTACGAAGAAATTTATAATATACTTGATTTAAAGATTGGGAAATGTAGGCTTTCGGTTGCAAAGAAAAAGAATATTAAAAAAACTTTTGAAAAACATGGTCACATGGTTGTTGCGACAAAGTACAAAAATACTGTAACAAATTATTTTGCTAACAAAGGTGTAAGAGCTGAATGTATTAAGTTAAACGGTGCGGTGGAACTTGCTCCAAAACTTGGTATTTGTTCGACAATAGTCGATCTTGTTTCATCTGGAAAAACTTTAAAAGAGAATAATCTGGAAGAGCATGAGGTATTAATGCAAATTACATCTAAATTAATAATTAATAAAATTGCTTTTAAAGTTATGAACGATGATATATCTAAAATACTAAACAAGATTAAGAAGGTAATTTAATGGTTAGAGTGTTGTTTCAAAAGGAAAGTGGCTTTTCAAAAAAATTTGAAAAGTTACTTGAGAAAAGAGATCAACACGACTCATCAGTTGAAAAAATTGTCGAAAAAATAATTCAAAAAATCAAAACTGGTTCTGATAAGGCACTTCTTGAACTCACAAGAAAACTTGACAAATTTAATGTAAAAAAGATCAGTGATTTAAGAGTTGATGAAACTGAAATTCAGGATTCAATCAAAAAGATTGATAAGAAGGTCTTAAAAGCACTTAAAATGGCTATTTCAAGAGTAAAAAACTATCACAAGAGACAAGTACCCAAAAACGAAATATTTAAGGATAAATATGGAGTTATTCTTGGTGGACTTTGGAATCCTCTAGATTCAGTAGGACTGTATGTCCCAGGAGGAACGGCCGCTTACCCTTCATCATTAGTGATGAATGCAGTGCCAGCAATAGTAGCCGGAGTTGAGAGAATTGTCATTACTGTTCCAACTAATAAAGGAAGATTAAATCCATTAATTTTAGCTTGTGCAAATTTACTTGGTATTAAGGAAATATTTAAGGTTGGGGGAGCACAGGCAATAGCTGCACTTGCTCTGGGAACTAAAAGTATTAAGAAAGTAGATAAAATTGTTGGACCTGGAAATGCCTACGTAGCAATGGCAAAAAAAAAATTATTTGGAATAGTTGGAATAGACATGATAGCAGGGCCATCTGAAATTCTAATTGTAGCAGATGAAAAAAATAGTCCCAAACATATTGCAATAGACCTCCTTTCTCAGGCTGAACATGATAAATTAGCTCAATCTATTCTTATTACCACTAAAAAAGGCTTTGCCGATAAGGTAATTATAGAAGTAAATAATTTTTTGAAAATTCTTAGTAGAAAAGAAATTGCTAGTGAAAGTTGGGGTAAATATGGGGCAATTATTATTTGTGAAAAAATGGAAAAGACAATTGAATTAATAAACGAAATTGCACCAGAGCATTTAGAAATTGCTGTTCAGAATCCAAATAAATATTTAAAAAAAATTAAAAACGCCGGTGCGATTTTCTTGGGAAAATATACACCCGAGGCAATTGGAGATTACGTTGCAGGTCCTAATCATGTTCTGCCAACTGATAGAACAGCAAAATTTTCATCAGGCTTAAATGTTTTAGATTTTTTTAAAAGAACATCTGTCGTAAGTTGTAATAGTAAGAATATTAAAATAATAGGCAAACAAGCAATTATATTGGCTAATCAAGAGGGTTTACAAGCCCATGCTTTATCAATAGAATGCAGAATTAAAAATTAATTATTAAAAGTATGGCAAAAGAAGAATTAATGGAATTTAATGGAATAGTCAAAGAACTATTACCGAATGCTATGTTTAGAGTTCTTCTTGATAATAATCATGAGATAATAGCACATACTGCTGGAAAAATGAGAAAGTTTAGAATAAGAGTCCTTGCTGGTGATCGTGTTACAGTGGAAATGACTCCCTATGACCTTACCAAAGGTAGAATAACCTTCAGACATAAGTAATTTTGATTTCAAATAAGAAAATTATATTAGCTTCAACTTCAGAGCGAAGAATAAATCTTTTAAAACAACTTGGTGTTTCCAATTTTGAAGTTGTAAAACCAAATTTTGATGAAGATAAATATAAATATGAATATAATCATTCTGTTTCTAAGAAAGTTGTTAATTTTTCATATTTTAAAGCCAATTCAATTCTCAATGAAACAAAACAAAAAGATAAAATAATTATTTCTGGAGATACTGAAGTTTTTCGAAGTGGAAAGGTTTTGAGTAAATGTAAGAGTAAAGAGCAGGTTAAGGATTATTTATTATATTTATCTGGGAAAAAACATTATGTATTTGGAGGAATTTGTGTAATAAACTTTAACGGCATTGTATTAAAGAAATTGGTCAAGACGGAAGTATATTTTGACAAAATACCAAAAGATGAAATACATAATGATGTGTTATTAAATGAGGGTTTAGGTAAGGCAGGAGGATATGCTATTCAGGGTATTGCAGGAAAGTTTGTAAGGAAAATTAGAGGGTCGTATACAAATGTAGTTGGACTTTCTACAAATCATTTGTATAAAATCCTCATAGGAATAGGATTTAAAAATTGAAATATTATCTCTTCTGTTGTATTAAATTGAAATATTAAATTAAGCCCAGGTAGCTCAGTTGGTAGAGCAAGCGACTGAAAATCGCTGTGTCGGTGGTTCAATTCCTCCCCTGGGCACCATTATTATGAAAATGAAATACATCTCTCTCATCTCATTATTTTTTTTAATTTCCTGTGATAAAAAAACAGAAAACTTTTTTCCGATAAAAAAAGGTATCAAGTGGTTTTATTCAATAAAGATTAAATCATCATATACTGGAAAAGAAAATATCAAAAAATTGATGATATTAAATGTGGATTCTAAAAACTCCAAAGGAGTTCATCAACTATCAAGATTACATTCAGACGGGAGTTTTTATAAATATAATATAGATAAAAAAAAGAAAAATGTTTTTCGTACTTCAGTTATATTAGCTTTTGATGAGGGTTTAGTCGAGCCTATAAAAAAGCTTGTGTACCCAGACTTTGAATTCAAAGAAAAACAATGGAAAATAAAAGAACAGTTATTTTTGGTAAGAGGTTTCCAACCACCATTGCTCAATGTGAAACCAAGAAGTCAGTTCGAAATGAACTATAAAATCAAAGAGAGAATTAAAAATTACAAGGCAAATGGAAAGGTATATAATGATTGTTTAAAAGTAAAAGGTACTGGAGAAACAAGTTTTATTGGTGATACAAGATCTGGTCCTATAAAAGTTGAAATTATTAATACTGAATGGATTTGTGTTGATGTTGGACTTGTTAAGCAAATAAGACAAGAGAATACTAATGCCTCAGCATTCGGAAATATGCAACTTAGTAAACATCTAGTAGATTTTAGATAAATATGTCATCAGTAACTTTTGTTATCACAGTATACAATAAGTCGTTATTTTTAAAAACTGCAATAAAGTCTATAATTAAACAGACTGGTTCATTTAAAAAAGAGTTTATATTTATTAATGATGGCTCCACAGATAATTCTCTAGAAATTCTAGAAAAAGAAACTAAAGTACTGAAAAATTGTAGAATAGTAAGTCAAAAAAATAAAGGATCAGCTAATGCAACTAATATAGGAATAAAATTAGCAAAAATGAAATACATAAAATTTCTTGATGCTGATGATGTAATTTTAAAAGATTCAACAAATGCTTTAGTAAATATTCTAGAAAATAATCCAAAAACAATTTTAGCATATGGACTCCAAAGAAAAGTAAAAGATATAAAATTAGTAGATTTACATGAAATTTTTGATCAAAAAAATTTTTCAGTTATTAATAAACCAATGAATTTGGCTATGAGAAATTCAATGTTTAATCCATCACAATTTTTAGCTAAAAGACAGGCATGTCAAATAGTTGGTGGGTGTGATGAGAGAATAATTTTTAGCCAAGAATATTCGTTAACATTAAGGCTCGCAAAGTTAGGTGGTTTTATTAGACTAAATCATCCAATTGCAATTTTACCTTTAGAGGCGCCAGGACAAATTTCTGAAAAAAAAAATAATCAAATTTTTAGAGTTTCAAAAGCTCTTGAGTTTTTTATTAAAGAAAATGATGATCTTAATTATTTTGATAAGATTTTTGCTCAAAGAAGATTAACTGCAAGAGCATGGAGGTTTTCAAAAAAGGTTGCAAAGGTAAGTTTTTTTTCTAAGTGGTTTTTATATTATATGATTGGTTTTCTCAGGTTTCCATTTTTTGAAAAAAAAATCTGTGAACTTTCAAATAAAATATATGAAGATTATCTAGATTAAAAAACCTTTCCAGGATTAAAAATATTAAAAGGGTCAAAAATTCGTTTAATAGATTTCATTTGCTCAAGCTCAAAGCTAGTTTTAAATTCTATCAAATCTTCTTTTCTTAGCTGACCAATACCATGTTCTGCACTAATGGAACCACCATTTTTTTTAACATTTGTAAAGACTATATTATTGATATCTTTTATGAGCTTTTGGCTTATTTTCTTTTTTTTTATAAGTACATTGTAATGTAGGTTATTATCTCCAATATGACCAAAGTTAATTATTTCAGCGAAGTCAAATTTATTAATTTCTTTCTCAGTAGTTTTAATAAAAGACCCCATGTTTTCTAATGGAATAGAAACATCATGTTTAATATTAAAACCTGCATTTTTTTCCTCAATTGGAATAGACTCTCTAATATTCCAGAAGACTTTATTTTCATTCTCATTTTTTGCAATAATAATATCTTCAAAATCAAATTTAATATTTTTAATTTTATCAAAAATAATTTCTTGATAATTTTCTAGTTCAAGAAAGTTTGAAAGTTCAATTAAACAATAAAAATTTTTTTGTGTGTTAACTTTTAGTTTTTTAAAATCTGTAATCATTACTGACTTATTGTTCATAAGTTCAAAGCTTGAAATTTGATCACAGAATGTATTTGTAAAAAAAGAATAAAGTTCAAGAATCTTAATGATTTCATCACTTCCAACCCATAGAACAATTTTTTCTTTTGGTTTTTTGTATATTTTAAAAGTTGCTGCAGTAATAATTCCTAAGGTACCCTCCGAACCAATAAATATTTGTTTTAAATCTGTACCTGTATTATTTTTTTTAATGGAGTTTAGGTTAGATATAAATTTTCCTTTGGTAGTAATAACTTCAAGACCTAAAATATTCTCTCGAATTGAGCCATATTTGATATAATTTAAACCACCTGCATTGGTTGCTATATTTCCTCCTATTTGACAACTTCCCTTTGAACCCATTGATAATGGAAAGTCCATTTCATATTTTTCTAAATTATCCTTTAGGCTTTGAAGTATGCAACCACTTTCAACAGTAATAGTTTTGTCAATAAGATTTACTTTCTTAATTTTATTTAGGTTTTTTAGGTTTAAAATAATTTCATTTTTATCTTTTCTAGGGACTGATCCCCCAACTAAACTTGTATTTCCACCTTGAGGTACAATTGGGGTTTTTGTTTCTTCGCATATTTTAATTATTTCTGAAATTTTTTTGGATGTTTTAGGGAAAACTATCAAATCGCTATTTCCAATATAGTGTCCTCTCCAATCAATACAGTGATTTTTTATTAACTGTTGATCGATAGAATATTCAGAAGAATCCAATATTTTGATTATTTTTTTTATATTTTTATCAACCATTTTGGGCTCTTGTTAGCCTTTCATTAATTGTTTTTCCAATGCCATAGTTTGGAATTGGTGATACAACAATTCTTTTCATTGATAATTTATCAAGTTTTCTCATGTGATCATATAAATTATGTGCTGCTTCATTCAAATCTCCTTTTTCAGATAAATTCAATTTTGGTTGAAAATTAATTTTATCTTCATTTCCAAATATTAAGTATGCGTCACCTCTTTCAGGGTTCGAAATATTCATTATTAGTGGTGTTGATGGAGCGTAATGTTTATAAAGTTGCCCGGGTGATTTAGGTTTTTTTTCACTCTTAACACTAGACTCATCTTTTACAATTAAATTATGTTTATTTTTAATATTTTCCTCTGATAATGCCCCAAGTCTTCTTAAAGCATAAGGATTACAAGAAAGGTCTAGAATTGTAGATTCTAAGCCAATTTTTGATTTACCAGAATCAACGATAAGATCAATTTCCTTTCCAAATGAATCCAGAACATGTAGAGCGCTTGTAGATGAAATATACCCACTTTTATTAGCACTTGGTGCAGCAATGGGTCTATTGAATTTTTTTAAAATTTTCTGAAAAACACTCGAGTTAGGCATTCTGACTGCCATTGTTTTTAAACCTGACACTGCTAAGCCGTTAATTAAATCATTATTCTTTTTAGGTAAAATTAAAGTTAATGGTCCTGGCCAAAAGTGATTAGCTATTTTTTTTGCTTCATCTGAAAAGGTTACAATTTTTTCTGCCATTTCCAGTGAATTCACATGAACGATTAAAGGGTTATGATACGGTCTATTTTTTAGTAGGTATAATTTTTTTATTGCAGATGGGTTAGACGGGTCGCAAGCCGCACCATAAACAGTCTCAGTTTTTAAAGCAATGAGTTTGCCATTATTTAGGTATTTCACTGCTTTATTAATCGAATATGAAGATTCCCTTAAAACATTATTTTTCATTAATCATAATATATGAGAAAATAAAAAAACTTCAAAGGGTTGATGTTTATTATGAATTTTTTAACTTTAAGCATTTCATGACTTTAACTTTAATTTTTTAAGTTTATTAATGTAATATTTTTCCCATCCGTTGGGCGCCGGTAAAAGACAACTCTTTGTATCAATTTTTTTATCACCAATTTTACAATTATATTTTTCAAGTTGTTTTTTTGTTGAAAGTAAGTCGTTATCAAGATTTTCTAAACAACCTGACCTAACTTCTGATACAAAAATAGTTAATATTAATACATATATTTTATTTTCATTATTTCTCCTTTTTTAACTTTAAAATATTGAAGCAAATTTATTTACCAAATTTATTATTACAATCTATATAATTCACATTATGAATGAGAATATTCTTTTTTAATTTTATATAATAAATTTGTGGATCCAAAATTTTATAGGATAATGTATATTATTGCATTTTTTGCCCTTGTAATTGCAGTTGTTACAATTTATGAAGTATTAAGTGAAATTAATAATTTTTTTACTGAACGAATTAAAATCTAATTAATGATATCTTTTAATTCTTTGATAGTTAGACTTGGTTTCACACCCTCATTTAATTTCCCATATCCATATTTGACATAAACAGAATACATACCCAATTTATTAGCTGGAATTATGTCGTTGTTACTATCTCCTATGAACATTGTCTCATTTTCCTTTATTTGTAATTCCTGAATACAATAAATAAGCATTTCAGTATGGGGTTTAAGTTCAACTTTTCCATCTGAGCCCGCAATATAATCAAAATAATTATCCAGTTTAAAATCATTAATAATTTTTTCTGCTAAAAATTTCTTTTTGTTCGTACACAAACATATTTTTATATTATTTTTCTTCAGGTAATTCAAAACATCCAATGCACCAGAATATAGTGTTGTTTTTTTTGTGCAATTCTTTGAGTAATAATCTATAAAATCATTAACAAGAATTTTAATTTTCTGATCATTCATTTCTTGATTAAGAAAAAAAAGACCCTTCCTTATCATTGCTTCAGCCCCAGAGCCTACAAGATCACCAATTATTTCCTTTGGAATTTTCTTTAAACTTTCCTTTGCAAATATAAAATTTAAAGTATCAAGTAGATCAGGTCCACTATCAATAAGTGTTCCGTCTAAATCAAATATTACGCATTTAATATTTTTTTTCATAATTTAATTTATATTTTTAAAAAGTATTTATAATACCTTTAATTAAATAAATCTCTTAAATTACAAAAATGTCACTCTCTGTTATAATTTTAGCTGCTGGCAAAGGCTCAAGAATGAAATCAAGTCTCCCCAAAGTTTTTCATGGGATAGGAAATTACCCAATGCTTTATCATGTTTTGGATACCAGTGAAAAACTAAACCCTAAATTTATTACGATGGTAATATCTGATTCGTTAGAAAAATATAGAGAGAGTATAAAAAATAAAAATAGTAAGGTAAATTTTGCTGAGCAAAAAAAACAATTAGGAACGGCTCATGCAGTAATGTCAGCGTTTAGTCAAAAAAAAATATTACAATCAAATGAAACTTTAATCTTGTATGCAGATACTCCATTAATTTCTGCACAAAACATTAGAAATTGTCTGAAAAATTTTAAAAAAAATAATTTTGATTTATGTATTTTAGCTATGTTAGCTGAAAATACTGATAACTCATATGGCAGATTGATTGTTAGTGGTAAAAAATTAAAAAAAATAGTTGAAAAATCTGAATTAAATAAAGATCAAAAAAATATTAAGTTATGTAATTCAGGTATTATGATGGTAAAAACAGATATATTATTTGAATGTCTAAAAGTAATAAAAAATTCAAACAAGAAAAAGGAGTTCTATTTAACAGACTTAGTTGAAATACTTAGTAAAAAAGAAAGTAAAGTTTCTTATTTTAATTGTAAATTAGGGGAGACGATGGGAGTAAATGATAAAAAAGAATTATCTATTTTAGAAAAAAAATTTCAGTCAGATAAGAGAGAAAATTTTTTAAAAAAAGGAGTAACCTTGGTTGATCCCGAATCTGTTTTTTTTAGTAAAGACACAAAAATCGGTAAGGACGTGATTATTCATCCAAATGTTGTTTTTGGACCTGGTGTAAAAATAGGAAATAGTGTTGAAATAAAAAGCTTTAGTCATTTGGAAAATACCATTATCGGTGAAAATGTTTCAATAGGTCCATTTGCTCGGTTAAGGGATAATACAATTATTGATAAAGATACAAAGGTGGGAAATTTCGTAGAGATTAAAAAATCAAAAATAGCTAAAAATGTTAAAATTTCTCACTTGTCATATCTAGGTGACTCAACTGTGAAAAAAAATACAAATATTGGTGCAGGATCAATAACATGTAATTACGATGGAATTAAAAAGAATAAAACAATTATAGAAGAGAATTGTTTTATTGGTTCAAATACTTCGCTTATAGCACCATTGAAAATAAATAAAAACTCGGTGATAGGTGCAGGCACTGTCGTTGATAAAAATATTAAAGAGGGCACAGTGGTATATAGAAAATCACAATTAATTAAAAAAAATAAAAGAAAGTAATGTGCGGAATATTTGGAGTATTTGCTAACTATTCAGTAACACCTTCAATCATTGAAGGTTTAACAAAACTTGAATATAGAGGATACGACTCATCTGGGATATCTATATTAGATGAAAAAAAACAAATTAAGACAATTAGATCAAAAGGTAAACTTAACAATTTAAAAGAGAAATTAAAAAAAACCAAATTTGATGGAAATATTGGAATTGGTCATACCAGATGGGCAACCCATGGAGTTCCTTCAACGATTAACGCGCATCCACATGTATCAGAGAGCGTTTCAATAGTTCATAATGGAATCATAGAAAATTATAGTTTCTTGAAACAAATATTATCGAAAAAAGGATATAAGTTTAAATCTCAAACTGATAGTGAGGTTATTGCTCATTTATTAGATGATCAATTAAAAAACCATTCACCTGAAGTTGCTATTAAAATGACTTTATCAAAATTAGAAGGCGCTTTTGCACTAGCAATTTTATTCAAAGATTTAGGTATTTTAGCCGGTGCACGTAAGGGAAGTCCACTTGCACTTGGTATTTCAGAAGATGCTATTTTTCTTGGATCTGATTCAGTTGCTTTAGCTCCATTCACGGAAAAGATTATATTTCTAGAAGAAGGTGATAGTGTTTTTATTGATGGAATGAATTACCAAGTTTACAGTGAAAGTTTTAAAAAGGTTAAAAGAAAACTAAGTATTTCATCATACACTAAAGATAATTTAGATAAAGGAAACTTTAATCATTACATGCAAAAAGAAATTTATGAGCAACCACATATTATTGGCGATTCTTTGTCTAGATTTTTAGATCCTGTTAACAAAATAATACAAATGCCTGATATTAAAATTGATTGGAAAAAAATTTCTAAAATTAATTTAATTGCTTGCGGTACATCTTTTTATTCGTGTCAAGTTGCAACATATTGGATTGAAAAAATTGTTGGTGTAAGTTCAACAGCTCATTTGGCATCAGAGTTTAGGTATAAACCTATAGTTGAAAAATCAGATAATGTTTTATCAATATTTATTTCTCAATCTGGTGAAACTGCTGATACTTTAGCTGCACTAAAGTATGCTAAGAATAATAAAAGTAAAACTTTAAGTTTAGTTAACGCCTCGGAAAGTAGTATTGCAAGAGAATCACATTTTGTTATTTCTATAGCTGCTGGTCCTGAAATTGGTGTGGCCTCGACTAAAGCATTCTCGGCACAATTAAGTGTCTTAGCATGTTTATGTTTGATAATGGCAAGAAAAAAAAAGAGAATCTCCAAAAAAAAAGAATTGCTTTTGACTGAGAGTTTACTCGAAATACCTTCTAATATGTTAAGTGTTCTTGAGATTCATAAAAAAATTAATAAAGTCACAAAAAAAATCGTAAATTCTAAAAGTGCTTTATTCCTTGGACGTGGATTAATGTTTCCGATTGCAATGGAAGGTGCACTGAAGTTGAAAGAAATTTCTTATATTCATGCTGAAGGATATGCGTCCGGAGAAATGAAGCATGGACCAATTGCATTAGTTGATGATAAAGTTCCAGTTATTATTATTGCACCTAAAGATTTTTTGTTTGAAAAAAATATCTCTAATATGCAAGAAATAATGGCAAGAGGAGGTGATGTTATCTTAATCACAGATGAAAATGGTAAAAAGGAAATTAATGATAATTCAATTAAGAAAATTGTATTACCAAATGTAAACGAATTTGTGCAACCAATATTATATTCTATTCCTGTTCAATTAATTGCATATTTTGTTGCTGTAAGTAAAGGAACAGATGTTGATCAACCAAGAAATCTAGCTAAATCCGTTACTGTTGAATAAATGCGTATTCAACCGCTCAGGTAATGTGAAATGATTTTCTTTATGCAAGTTGATAAATTTGGCATACTGATTGCTTTAATTAAGTATGTTAATTGAATTAGATTATTTAAAAAAATTCAAATGTGTGGGAAGTGATTGTTTAAATACATGCTGCGGAGGATGGTCAGTTTATGCTCAGCAAGAGGCTTTGGATAACATAAATAATAAAATTAAAAAATTATCCACAAAAAAAAAATATGACAATTTTTCTAAAGCATATAAAAAGTTTAAGAGCTCTAATGATGAAGTTTATATATTAGCAGATAAAAATAATACATGCATGTTTTTAGATAAACATAAACTATGCACGCTTCACAAGCAATTTCACCATTCAATTTTACCAACTGGTTGTCAACAATTCCCAAGAAGATTTATATATTTTCCTAAATCAGAATTTAATTCTGGATCATTTGGTTGCCCTGAAATAAGTCGAATGGCTTTATTTCAAAATAGAATACTTGATGTGGTTATTGACGGAAAAGAAAAAAAATCCGAGACCATAAATTTCCTTAATTTAAATGAAGGTCATGATAAACAATTAGATAGATATGCTATCAATGGACAAAAGATTATTAATCTAATTTATAAATTATTTTTAGATAAAAACAATATTCATCTTATATTAAGAGTTGTTAATCAAGTGACAATTGACAGAGAATATTTGGAGTCTAAACCTAGTCAAATAGAGGAGATCTTCTTTTTTATTTATGAAGTCTTAAAAAAGGAGAATATTCTTTCAGTAAATAAGGACAAGTTTCAGTTATCATTTTTCAAAAATTTTTTCTCTAGTATAATTCAAGATGATTTACACCTTCCTGTAAAAAAAATTTTAGAAAAGAATTGTAA
>MDTB01145416.1_pt1 | contig 13545 bp, 13 predicted proteins | sample 811161 | NCBI WGS metagenome assembly MDTB01 (sample SAMN05326650, study PRJNA326480) | marine metagenome | isolation source: seawater | place: Mediterranean Sea | collected 2009
ATATTTACGTGAGGCTTATTTCTTTCAAATTTTTCTTTAGCCATTACATAACTCCAACTTTTTTAATTTAAACTTTACCTTTTTTTTACTAATAAATCCTAAAACAAACAACATGAGCCTACGACCGGATTTGAACCGGTGACCTCTTCCTTACCAAGGAAGTGCTCTACCTACTGAGCTACGCAGGCATAATGAGCGAGTGATCGGGATCGAACCGACATCACCAGCTTGGAAGGCTGGGGTTCTACCATTGAACTACACTCGCGCAAACCGTGGGGAGAGCAGGATTCGAACCTACGAAGGCATACGCCGGCAGATTTACAGTCTGCTCCCTTTGGCCGCTCGGGCATCTCCCCGAAATCTTTTTCAATAAGCTACTCAAATTTTGAGCCACCGAGAGGACTCGAACCTCCGACCGACTGATTACAAATCAGTTGCTCTACCAGCTGAGCTACAGTGGCAATCTTTTTAACATCATTATTAATTTATCCGTCAAAAAAACAAAATATACAACGAAGAAAAGAACACTTAGTGCAAAGCCTCATAAATTAATATAAGTTTATAAAAAAATTCAATAAATAATTTATTTTATTTTTTAACTATTTCTTGACCATCTTTTCCATCTACAATTGCCCAACCTAAATCGAAAAGTTCTTGACGGTACTTATCCGAAAGTGCCCAGTTTTTAGAAATCCTAGCCTTAGATCTTTTCTTTAAAATATTTTTTATATTTTCAGGTATCTCATCTGTTTGAATATTAATGAAATCAAATATATCATTGAAGACTATCGTGAACCTCCAAGCTTCTCCAAGCTCTTTTTTTGAAATAATATTTTTTTCAATGCCATTTAATACGCTCTTCATCCAAACAAAAAATACAGCTAACGCCTCAGGAGCATTTAAATCCTTATTCATTCGTTTTTTAAATTGGCTATAAGATGCAGGTAAAGTTTTTCCAACAATACTATTTGCATTTTTATTTTTTAAAAGATTATAAAAATTTGTAAATCTTGAAATAACCTTATCGCTTTCAATCTTTTTTTTCTCCGAGAAAGCAACTTTACTTCTGTAATGACAAGATAATAATTGATAGCGAATGGATTCTGGATCAAAACCCATGGCTTTCAGATCATTAATTGTATAAAAGTTACCAACTGATTTGCTCATTTTAGCATTATCTAAAACAAGAAACTCTGAATGCATCCAATAATTAACAAACTTTTTACCAGTTGCAGATTCTGATTGAGCAATTTCATTTTCATGGTGAGGGAAAATATTATCAACACCGCCACAATGTATATCAAAAGAATTTCCTAATTCAGACATACTCATAGCCGAACATTCAATATGCCAACCAGGCCTTCCTTTACCCCATGGTGAGTCCCAATAATTATTTCCATCACTTCCCTTATGCGCTTTCCAAAGAACGAAATCATGAAGTGATTTTTTTTGATATTCATCATCTTGTAAGCGACTGCTATTATTTTTATTGTTAAAAATTAAATTTGTTAATTTTCCATAATTTGGCGATGAACTTATATCAAAATAAACCGAACCATCTTTATCCGTATACGCAAAATTCTTTTTAATTAATTTCTCAATTAAACTAATAATATCAGATATGTAATTAGTTGCTCTTGGATAGGATGTAGCAGGTATGATTTTTAACCAGTCAGAATCCTCAAAAAAATTAGTTGCATATTTTTGGGTAATATCAATTAAATCCACATTTTCATCTGTTGCTCTTTTTATTGTTTTGTCATCGATATCAGTTATATTCATAACATGATTTACATCGTACCCAAGATGCTGGAGCCAACGCTTCAATAAATCTTCAAATAAAAATGTTCTGAAATTTCCAATGTGAGCATTATCATAAACAGTTGGCCCACAAGTATACATTTTTACTTTTTTATCCACAATGGGAACAAACTTCTCTATTTTTTTTGATAACGTGTTATAAATGTGCAATGACATCTATAAACTTTTTTTTATTATTTTTGATATCAAATCTTCAAATTTAATACCTGCTACAGCTGCTGACTTTGGAAATAAACTCGTTTCAGTCATTCCAGGAAGAGTATTCATCTCAAGGAAGTGATAAGTTTCATTATCGTCTAATAAAAAATCTGCCCTTCCATAACCGGTACACCCTAACTCTTTAAAAATTAATTCTGAGTCCTTTTTAATATTATAATCAGTTATTGGATTTAAATTTGCAGGGCATATATAATTACTTTTACCTAAAGTATATTTGCATTCATAGTCATATATTTTCTTCGACGGAATTATTTCAATAATTGGCAAAGCGGCATCATCAAAAATCGAAACCGCTAATTCCCTTCCTTTTATGAAAGTTTCTGCTAAAACATCTTTTGAAAACTTAAATGATTGAATAATCGATTTTTTTAACATAATTTCATTTTTAACAATTGATAACCCTACTGTGCTTCCTTGTTCATTCGGCTTCACCACATAGGGAAAATCTATTTGGGGAATATTTGAAAAGTCACTAATCAGCTCCCACTTAGGAGTTTTTAAACCAATTATTTGGGCAATTTGTTTAGTCTTTTCTTTATTCATACACAATTTTGATGAGATCTCATCTGAACCCGTATACTTAATGTTGTTGGCTTTTAAGAATGATTGAACTTTACCGTTTTCCCCAGCACCACCATGAAGAGCATTGAATATAATATCAACACTGCTAGCACTTTCAATTAAATTTGAATTTTCGCCCTTGAAAAGAATTTTTTTTACTGAAAAATTATTTTTTATGCATGCATCGGCAACTGCATTTCCAGATAAGATGGAAACCTCTTTCTCTTCGCTTAACCCACCCATCAGAATACCAACCTTTAATTGCATAAAATATCTGCTCCTTGAATTAAATCTTCAACTATAAAAGATGGTTGAGAATCTTTTGCAAGCAGGTCTAATGTTTTATTTCCGTTCCCTGTTAGAACTAGCATTGTATCCATACCTAAATTTGATCCTGCTAAAATATCAACTTTTGAATCACCGACCATCAAGCATTTTTCTAGGTCTAAATTATGTTTTTTTTTAGCTTCTAAAAACATACCCGAATTTGGCTTCCTTCTAAGTGTTGGCTTATTTGGATGATCATTGCAGAAGTAAATTCCTAGTAAGGGAATCAAATATTTTTTGAATTGTTCTTCGATATATTTATGAATCACTTCTAAATCCTCAATCCTTATTAAGCCTTTAGATAACCCTGACTGGTTTGTAATAATACAGAATACATTTCCTTGATCAGATAGCCTTTTAAGAGCAGTTAAAGCTCCATCAAAAAATTTAAAATCTTTCAAAGACCTGATATGACCTGGAGGTGGATCTGGATTTAATGTCCCGTCGCGATCAAGAAAAATACAATTATACTTTTTCATAAATTTACGATCTTATCTGTTTAAGATCTTTTAAACTATAGGTATTTGAAAAAAAGTAAAGAGCACCAATTATTACAAGTGGAAAATAGGAGATAGCATGTGATATAATTGCGTAGCTTAATGCTTTATTACTTTCTATCAAGAAAATAGCCATTAGGCCATACTTAATACTTGCATCATATGTACCAGCCGAGCCTGGAAGTGCTGGTATACCTAATGATAAACTACCAATGATAAAAAGAATTATTGTATCAGGAAAAGTCAATCTTATATCACAACTAATTAAAATAATTTTTGTAATTATAATGTAAATACTCCACAAGGAAACACTGTAAAGAATTAATTTTAATTTGTTGTCTGTTTTTTGGATAATCTTAAAACTATTGAAAATATTTTCTACTATTTTAAAAGATAATTTTAATATTTTTGACTTTGACTCCTCTTTCAATAATTTGACAGATGATAAATTAATTTTTAAAAATAAAAATAGTACTATTGAGACAGCCAATGTAATTATGGAAAATGTTATAATTCCTAGCTTTATAGTTTCATTATGGAAAGGAAACCATGGTACTACTAAAATGAAAATAAGCAAAACCATTAATAAATCTAAGAATCTCTCTATAATTACTGTTCCAAAAGCTTGTGCTGTATCTATTTTACTATTTTTAGATATGCTATATGCTTTTAGCAATTCACCTAATCTAAATGCTAATACACCATTCCCAAAATATCCTATCATCGTTGAACTGAAAATTATTTTTATTGAAATTTTTTCTAATGGGTTAATTAAAATTTTCCACCGATAAGCTCTTATTAGACAAGAAAAAATCAACAAAAAGGTTGAAAGAACTAACCCAGAATAATCAACATTCATAAACTCATTAAATAAATTTTCATAATTAATACCTAAAAAAGAAAAATAGATTCCTGCAAAACTAATTAATATTGCAGTTGTGAGCTTTAAATATTTATTCACGAAAATCTATTAATTCATAACCAAGAGTATCAACAAAATCTGTATTGAAAGGTTCGTTTTTTAAAATACTTTCAAAATTAATATAAATTATTGAATCCGAGTTCTCACTTATCAAAGATAGCCTTTTGGGTTTTCCTGAAGCATTGTGGACTTTTAAACTCCACATATAATCATGTGAACTTAAGTCAAAATTAAATGTTGAATAAATTGAATCGGAATGAATTTCATTAAATTGATTTACATAGTTATCAGTAAAAATAAAATCGAAAATTGTCAGCTGTTCAGATAGAGGTTTATCATATATAATTTGTTTATTCTTTTTATTAATTGTTTTGATAATATTTTTTGTATGAATTATTCTTTGCTCACTATTATCAAAAATAAAATTATCATAAGATTCAAAAAAAATTTCACCTTTTTCTAATATACTCTTTCCAAATTGCATATGCCCGTATTCAACTTTAAAAACTGATCCAACATTCTTTTTCATATAGCTTTTAAAATTTGAATAAACAGAATTACTTAAAATAATATTCGAAGAAATAATTAATGTTAAGACGAATAATTTTGTGGTTCTAATTATCACTTATCATTTCTAAGTAAGTTTCATCAACAAGAACTTCTCTAGCTTTACTTCCTGTAAAAGGACCTACAACCCCATTTTGTTCCATATCATCTATCAAACGTGCTGCTCGCGAATAACCTACTTTTAATCTCCTTTGAAGTAGTGATATTGACCCCTGTTGATGAGTAACTACTAATGAAACTGCATCATTAAATAATTCATCTTTATCTGACAAATAATTATCTCCACTGATATCATTTATTTGTGATTCTCTAACCGAAGGAAGAACAACTTCATCCCCTTTAGATTGACTAGAGATATGCTTCATAAGAGAATTTATTTCGTCAAGTGATAAAAAAGCATTATGCATTCGAAAGACATCTGAGCTTCCAGTTCCAAGGTGAAGCATGTCTCCTCTGCCAATCAGTTTATCCGCTCCAGGTTGATCAATGATTGTTCTAGAATCAATTTTGCTTGCCACTTGGAATGCGATTCGAGAAGGAAAATTGGCTTTAATAACACCAGTAATTACATCAACAGATGGCCTTTGAGTTGCAATAACTAAATGAATACCAACGGCTCTAGATAGTTGAGCGAGTCTAGCAATAGGAGCTTCAACATCTTTTGCTGAAAGCATCATTAAATCAGCTAACTCATCTACCACCAATACAACATAAGGCATAATAGCTTTATTTTCATTTTCCATCTTATTATTGTATTCACTAATATTCCTAACAACCGCATCTGCTAGAATATTATATCGACGATCCATCTCTTTTTCTAATGCTCTGAGAGCTAAAATTGCATTATCAACAGAAGTCACAATAGGCTCATCAATATCTTCCATTTTAAGCAAATGATACCCTTCTAGCTTTTTGTATAGTGTCATTTCAACTTTCTTAGGGTCAATCATTACAAATTTAACCTGCTCAGGAGTTGCACGATAAAGAATAGAACAAATTATTGTGTTTATGCAAACTGACTTACCAGAACCAGTTGTACCTGCAATTAACAAATGAGGCATTTTTGACAAATCTAATGTACTAATTTCTCCTGAAGTAGTTTTTCCTATAGCTAATGTTAACAATGAATTAGCTTCTGCGAATTCAGGACTATTCACTACAGATTTAAAATAAACAGTCGCAGGATTACGATTAGGGATTTCAATACCAACAGAAGACTTACCAGGTATCGGAGCAATTACTCTTACGCTATTAGCCTCCATAACTCTTGCGAGATCATCTGCGAGTGCAACAAATTTATTAACTCTTACCCCTTCAGCAGGCTCTACTTCAAAAAGAGTAATTACAGGACCAGGGTGAACATTTACCACTTTTCCCTTTACTCCAAAAGTGGACATAGACTCTGTCAAGTAGTTTGCCCTATCAACTAACTCATCTCTACTTAAATTTTCAGAAACTAAAACAGGAGTTTCTAAGAGGTCAGAGGAAGGAAGTTTATATTTTTTCTTTGGAATTTCACGTTCTATTATATCATCAATGTCAACTTCCTCTGTTTCTATTATCTTCTCAATTTTCAAATCTTCGGCAAAACTTTCTCTTTCCAGTGTTTCTTTTTCATCAACTTCAAGTTCATTAATTTTACTTACTTCTTTGGGATATTGATTTATCTTTGTATTCTCAGTATTTTCCTGAAACTCTAAATTCGATGATTCTGCTTCTTTTTCTGTTTCAAGATCAACTTTTAGTGATTCTTTTACAATTTTATTCTTATTTATTTTATAATTATCTTTGGGTGTTTGATTTTTTATTTTTTCTTTTAGAGACTCCGTGTGCTTTCTTTTGATATCATATATTTTTACTTTTTGTTTACCTTCCTCTCTTTTTGCTTTCCAATCTTTTATTTTAATATTCAAAATATTAAATGGTGCATAATAATTAAGGTCAAAGTAAGCCCTTATCAGTACTAAATATGAAGCAATAATGAAAATTATAGTTCCATAAAAGCTAAAGAAGGATATAAATAACTCTGATAAGTTTCCACCAATTAATCCTGAGGCTAAATAATTTTTATCATCTTTATATAAAATATTCTCAATAGTTCCAATGGTAAACGATACCAAAATTATTAAAATCAGAATAAATTTTGTTATCCTAAAAAGTTTTTCCAGGTTTTTTTTTGAAAAAATATACCATCCCCATATAATTCCTACAAAAGGTAATAAAAATGAAATATATCCAAATCCTAGTTTTATTAATATGTGTGATGAGTATACTCCAAAAATACCCATAGGGTTTTCAATCTTTATATTTGGTGAAATTAGAGGCTCCTCGTATGAATTATAACCCACCAGACTTATTATTACAAAAGTTGATATAGAAATCAATAGTATTCCAAATATCTCAAGTTGACGATCGTTATTCATGGATTTTTTTTATTATTATTGTATCTAGACGCAAAAAAATTTAATTTTTCAAATAAAGAAATTCAAACTCAAACTATTTAACATGATTTAATTTAAGTATTGTTTTATAAAGTAAAATTAAAAAATTAATAATACTTGATTTATTAATTGTTTAATGTTCCATCTTTATAAAATGGTGCTTTTACAATAATAGCTTCCTTTTTTTTGCCCCTTAAATCAATACATAATTTCTGATTTGTTTTAGAATACTTTTGTTCTACATAACCAATACCTATTCCTTTTTTCAATGATGGGCTCATTGTTCCACTTGTAACTATCCCAATATTTTGATCTTCATAAAAAATCAAACAGTCTTTCCTAGGTATTGATCGTTCTATCATCTCAAAACAAATCAATTTTCTTTTTATATTTTCTTTAACACTTTGACATGCATCATGTCCGATAAAATATCCTTTTTTTAACTTAGTTATCCATCCTAGCCCCGCCTCAATGGGATTTGTATCCATATTAATATCATTACCATGTAAACAATACTTCATTTCCATTCTAAGAGTGTCTCTACACCCAAGACCAGCAGGAATAAGGCCATGAGGTTTCCCTTTTTCAATAATAAGATCCCATAAATCATTTAAATATATATTATCAACAAACAGCTCAAAGCCTAATTCACCAGTATACCCAGTTCGTGAAACTAATACATCAAAATTCCTTATCTTAGTGTTATAAAAGTTATAAAATTGTAATTCTCGTATCTTCTCATCTAGTATAGAACTTAATATTTTTCTTGATTTTGGTCCTTGGATTGCCAGCAAACCAGTTTCTTCACTTATATCATTAATTTCTACATCTCCATTAGAATTCTCATCCAACCAATTTAATACCTTAATTTTATTTGATGCATTGACCACTAAAAGAAACTTATGCTTTTCACGATATACAAGTAAATCATCAATTATTCCACCTTTTTCATTACATATTGTGCTATATTGAGCCTGTCCTAGTTTAAGATCATTTATATTGTTGGTAGTAATTTTATTTAAAAAGTCCTTTGCATTATTACCTTTAACTATAATTTCACCCATGTGACTTACATCAAATAAACCCGCGTTTTTTCGTACATTTTTATGTTCATTATTGATTCCAGTATAATGAGTTGGAAGCAAATACCCTGCAAAAGAAACTATATTCCCGCCGTTTTTAATATGCTTTGTATAAAGTGCTGTTTGTCTATTTTTCATTATTTTTACCTAAAAAATTAATTAATGGTGCTTAAAAACAACTATGACATTATAATTTTTAGAGCTTTTTTTATAACATTTTGAATCTCGCCTTTTAGCTCATCATTTTTCTTAAGTTTGAGACAAGCCTCATTTGCAACATGTTTTTTGTAACCTAATGATACAAGAGCATTGACTGAATCTTTATATAAATGTTGATTTATGTTGTTATCATCACCAGTCGATATTTTTAACTTATTAAGATCAACTTTATCTTTTAACTCTAAGATAATTCTATTAGCTGTTTTTGAGCCAACTCCAGGTATAGCTGTTAAAGATTTCACATCACCGGTGATAATATAATTATTTAATCTATCAGGTTCCATTCCTGAGAGTATAGTAAGTGCAAGTTTTGGGCCAATTCCGTTAATAGTTATCAATAATAAAAAAGTCTCTCGTTCTATATTTGAAAAAAAACCATATAAGTCTAAAGCATCTTCTTTAACATGAAGATACGTAAGGACCACTATTTCTTCTTCAGAATGAGGCATAGATTCAATACTTTTCTCTGACATTCTTATTTTCAGTCCAATACCATGAAGAGATATAACAATATATGTTAGTTTTTTAATTTCGATTATACCTTTAATTCGTTCGATCATTTATGTTTCTCCTGATTAATAAAACATAGTCCAACTGCAATTGCATCTGAGATATCATAAGGTTTAAGCTCTCGATCTAATTTTAATATTTTAGAGACCATATAAGAGACTTGCTCTTTTGAAGCAGCACCATTACCACATACTGACGATTTAACTTTGCGAGGAGCATATTCATGCACCGGCATATGATTGATTGCTGCTGTTAAAATTATCGTTCCTCTAGCATGACCCAAAGTCATAGCAGATTTGACATTTTTACTAAAAAATGCATCCTCAATAGCAAGAACATCTGGTTTAAATTTTTGTATTATAGTATCAGTCTCCTCATGAAGATATTTTAAACGATTTGGAAGAGAATCTTTATTATTGGACTTTATAACACCATAGGCTTTAAGAGTTATATTCAGTCTTTTGGTATCTAGAAGGCAGAAACCAGCGATATTCAGACCTGGGTCTACTCCTAAAATCCTCATAAATAAATTATATTATTGAGCATTTATATTAAAATTTGTATACAAATTGGTTATATCATCATTTTCTTCTAGGTCATTCAATAAATTAATTATAGAATTTGATTCTGCCTCATTCACACTATGAAAAACCTTTGGTATTAATTGAATATCTATTGATTCTATCCTATATCCATAAGTTTTTATGGCTTCACCAATTTGTATTGTTTTTTCTGGTTTGGTTTCAATTGTGTATTTTTCATTATCATTTATAAATTCTATGATATCTAAATCAATGATATTATTTAATATTTCCTCCTCATTGCCCTCATTGCAATTAAGAATGATAATTCCTTTTTTATCAAACATCCAAATAACACTACCGGTTTCACCTAAATTACCTCCATATTTTGAAAGAAGATGTCTAATTTCTGCAACGGTTCTATTTTTATTATCTGTTATTACTTCTAGAATTAGACTTATTCCACCAGGTCCATATCCTTCATAAACCATATCTTCATAATTGACACCTTCTAATTCACCGATACCCTTTTTAATTGCCTTTTCAATTTTTTCTCCAGGCATATTACTTGATTTTGCATTATCAATTGCTTTTCGTAGCCTTGGGTTTGAGGATATATCACCTCCTGCAATTTTAGAGGAAATTGTAATTTCTTTAATAATTTTTGTAAATAATTTTCCTCTTTTAGCATCTTGGGCACCTTTTCTGTGTTTAATATTTGACCATTTACTATGTCCTGCCATATCGGATATCCTATATTCTCATTTAGAATGATTTAAAATTCTATAATATACGGCTACGTATAACCCATACATTTTTAAAACCTTTGTTTGCTATATTTTTTTTTTCTCTCTCTGCTTCATCCCTGTTTGAAAAATTTCCATATTGTATCTTATAAAACGGTGCATCAAATGATATATATAAAGAATCTCCTAGTATTTTTTTAAATTTTTTTATCTTTTTGTTTACCTTACTTACAGATGAGCTCTCAAAAATTTGGAGTCTGTATCCCTCTTTTGAGATATTTGATTTTAATTTTATTCTTAAAAGATTTTTATTCTGTGATTCATTAAATATTTTATCTAGCACTTTTGGAGTTTCAGGAATTGAATCTAATACATCATTCATATCAAACCAAAATAAAGAGTCCTGGCAATAAATAAAGTTGAGAGATATAATTAATAGATAATATTTCATTCTTATAATTCAAAATATGATTTATTTTGAACCCATCCTTTTTCAGAATTAAAATTAATTCTCACTTGGCTCCATTCGCCTTTTTTTTCAATGATTTCTAATCTTTCACCTTCATTAACAACTAAGAGTACTGTTCCACCTAATGAAAATGGTTCTGAGAATAAATTAGTTGATTTATGTACTATAATTGCTTCTCTCTTTTTCAATGATGTAAACTTATCCAAAGTTAATATATTAATTAAAAAGACCAAAGATAATAGGCCTATATATATATAAGTAAGGGATAGTTTATGAACCAAGATATTGTTTCTAATAAAGTTAAATAAAACAAGGATCATTGTAAGTAGGCTGCCTATAAATAAACACTCAATAAAAGTAAAACTATCCTTAATTCTTTTATAAAACACTTGAAAAAAGAACTTATTTGGAAGTTTTATTTCTCCCAATAATTTAGAATTCACAAAGTTAAGATTATAAATAACATCTTCATTCCTCGGACTAATTAAATTAGCCTTTGAATAAGCCCAAACTGCAAACCCTAAAGAATCTAATCTATAATATGCATTTCCTAAATTATAAAACACTTCACACAGGATAGTTCCATCGTTTAATATTGATTCATAAGCTTTCACTGCATCGATATATTTTTCTTGTTTCATTAATAAATTTGCGCGCTGAAAAGCTTCATCAATATTATAGGCACTTACCAAGTTCGATATAAAAAAAATTGAAAAAAATAATTTCACTATAATTCCTTATCTAATTTTTCAATGATTAAAATAGCTTTTTCTAATAAATGAGGATCAGCAATTTGTACTTTATCTGAGAATTTTACTTCTTCGCAATTGCTGATTATTCCTATCAACTCATCAATTAAATTTTGTTCAATCTTTCCATTTAATAATGATTTAATTTGATCTTGATCTAAGTTTTTTGAAGCTAGATTTAATTTATATTTTAAAAATAAATAAAGACCTGAAATTATTTTATCATATAGTTGAGGCTCTTTATTTTTGAAAAATTTAAGAACTAATTTTTTAGCATTCTTTTGATTCTTTTTATTTGTATCCAAAAAACTAAAATATTCAAATTTTTTAAGTAAAAATGGTATAATTAAAAATAAGAATGAAATAATGTAAATTAACAAAATTACATTTTTTGTTATAAAAGGATTAGGCATATTCAGTTTATTCGATAAATACCGAATATCTTTTGCAAAAATTTTAGTGTCGTTATTATCAAGTGTAATATTATCTGAATTATCTTTTTTATTCATTCCTTTAACAAAGATCTTAACATCTTGGGAGCTCACTTTGTCCCATTTGTTGTTGTTTAAATTAAAATAAGAAAGTGTAATTTTTGGTAGAATAAATTCACCTTTCTGTCTTGGGATTAAAATATATTCAATAGATTTTTTTCCTGTTAATTGGTCTCTAAAAACATCTTTTTCAAAGGTTTCATTGGGCTGAAAAACTTCGATATTATCTGGGAATATAATTTCTGGAAAGCTAAAAAAATTTAAATTGCCAGTTCCCTCTAGCGTGATTGTAAAGGTAATCCCTTCATTAACATTAACTCGATTTACATCTACTTTAGAAGATAAATTAAATATTCCGACAGCACCAGTAAAATTATTGGGCTTGCCAATCGGAAATGGATTGATTTTAATTTTTATTTCATCTGTTCTTAGCATTTTGATCTTTGAATCTGTAAAGTATGAGCTAAAGAACGGATCAAAAAAAGGATCTCTCTTATTTCGCTTTTTTTGAACTTCTAATCCGACTTTAACATTTATTGATGAAATGATATGTTCATTAGCTGGCATTGGGAATAGTGCTCTTTGCCCAAGATTTGCTACTTGATATTTTATACCATTAATTATTTCTATTTTTTTTTGATATTTCAACCTTTGAGGATTAAATAATTCTTCAACCCAAAACCCTCTAAAATCTGGCATTGCGAACTCATCGATAGACGTTATTTTTAAATCATCTTTTTTATATAATTTTAAGGTAAGGGTTATTTGTTCTCCAATGAATGATTTTTCTTTATTCATCTCAGTTTTAATAAAAACCTCATGAGAGGAACTTTTTACTTTTTGTTTATAAACATTAATTTCAATAGAATTACCTTCAAATCTTTTATCATCAATATACCCTTTTAATTTTGGAATAAACAGTCTACCTGATTTTTTAGGGCTGAGAGTCCAAGATAATTTTTTTATAGAACTGCGACGTCCATTTATAAATTGAATATTTGTTTGTTGGTTTGGTCCACTTATTATATCGAAGTCTGATCTTAATACATTTAAATTAAGCTCTGGGAAGTCCTTACTATTCCTAGCCTCAACCTCCAGTGTCAAAAAATCACCTTCATGTAGATTATTTTTATCAACGGCAATTTGAACTGATTGTCCACTCAAAAAAGAAAATAATAGTAATAAAAGAAAATTATAAATCACCAGTCTTTAAGCACCTTCATTACTTTAGTTTTTGAAATTTTTAACTTTTGATTGATTTTTTGCTTTCCCTTTAAAGCGTCTAAAATTGCCTCTGCCTGTACTTTTTTTTCTAGATTTTGTTGATCTTGGTTTTGTTGATCTTGGTTTTGTTGATCTTGGTTTTGTTGATCTTGGTTTTGTTGATCTTGGTTTTGTTGATC
>MDTB01207121.1_pt1 | contig 13544 bp, 12 predicted proteins | sample 811161 | NCBI WGS metagenome assembly MDTB01 (sample SAMN05326650, study PRJNA326480) | marine metagenome | isolation source: seawater | place: Mediterranean Sea | collected 2009
AAAAATATTTATTATTTCTTTAAGTAACGCTACATCGCCTAATTTAGCTTTTTTGATTATTCTTGGTATATAATAAACTCCCTTAAAATCCAATTTTAATCTAGAAAAATTGGGTTTTTTAACTTTTCCTGCAAGTAAAACTTTTTTACAATTATACTGTTTTAATATTGAAATTATTTTACCAAATTGGCCTATTGATAAGGAAAATGAATTTCTATCTTTTCTGAATAACTTTTTCTTTGTGAGATCGATTATGAGATAATTTCTATTATCTTTAATCTTTTTGTAAATATATTTTGGAAAATCTGTTTCTCCAAAAATAAGCCCAATCATAATTTAATTTTGCGGTGAGCAAATAGGTCTCTTTTTATCTTTCTCAATAAATCTTATAACTTCAGATACAAGTTCGTTATCTTTATATTCTCCGTTAATTTTACTTAAATTTTCATGCAAATTTTTTGAAGAAAAAATTTCTTTATATGCTTTATCCAGGCCCATAATCTTTTTATTGTCATACTTTTTTCTTCTTAGACCTATTAAATTAAGTCCTTGCAGGTAATTTCTATTTCCAATCGATAGAGCAAATGGCGTTACATCTTTTAAAACTCCTGTCATTCCACCAATCATTGCGAGCCTACCTATTCTTGTGAACTGTTGCACTGCTGAATTACCACCGATCACAACATTATCTTCTATTGTTACATGACCTCCTAAAGGCACATTATTCGCTATGATTACATTATCTCCAATCTTACAATCATGGGCAATATGTGATGAAATCATAAATAAACAATTATTTCCTATTATAGTTTTAGATCCCCCACCTTCGGTTCCGGGGTTAATAGTGACATATTCTCTTATAGTGTTTTTTTCGCCAATCAATAAACTATTCTTTTCATTCTTAAATTTAAGATCTTGGGGCTGAGTGCCAATGCTGGCAAATGGAAAAATTTTAGTATTTTTTCCTATTTTGCTATTACCTTCTATATGAACATTAGAAATTAATTCAACGCCGTCAGATAACTCAACGTCTGGTCCAACATAGCAAAAAGGACCAATTTTAACTGATCTAGAAACTTTTGCATTTTTATCAATTACGCTGGAGCTATGTATCATTCTTTTCTATCTACTATTGTTGCAGACCATTCAGCGTCAGCCATTCTTTTTCCATCTACCTTCGCAGTTCCTTTATATTTCCAAACTCTTCCGTGGGATCTTACTGCCTCTATTTCTAAGTGTAGTTCACAATCCGGTAAGACAGGGTTTCTAAATCTTGCTTTATCAACTCCCATTAAATAAACTAATTTATTATTATATTCTTTAGGGTCAATACCATGTGCAGTTAAGGCTGCTGCCGCCTGACCAAAAGCTTCTACAATCAAAACACCCGGCATAACTGGCTGACCTGGAAAATGACCTTGAACATAAAATGCATTTTTTTTTACGTACATAATTGCAGTAGCTGATTTTAAATGAACAATTTTAGTTAATCTATCGATTAGTAACATTGGTTCTCTATGAGGTAATAAACTCTCAATTCTCTTTTTATCTATTTCAGTTTCTTTCATTTTTATTTTTTTTTAAAAACATTTTAAGAGGTAACGCCGGGTAACCCATAACCACTTGATTATTTTCTACGTTTTTAACAACACCACTTCCACCGCCAATTTTTACATTGTCTCCTACACGTAAATGTCCTGAAATTCCTGCTTGTCCACCGATAGATACATTATTTCCAATTTTAGAACTTCCTGCAAAGCCAACTTGTCCAGCTATCATACAATTCGATCCAATTTCAACGTTATGCGCAATATGCACTTGATTGTCTAAATAAGTATTTTCTCCAATTATAGTATCGTCTACTGAACCACGGTCTATAGTACAACCAGACGCTACTTCAACATTATTTTTTATAATAACTTTACCTATGTGAGGAAACTTAAAATTTTTACCTTTGAGAGGAATAAATCCAAAACCTTTCTGGCCAATTTTACAATTATCTTGTATCACTACATCATCTCCTACAATACATTTTCTTAAAATAGTTCCATATCCAATGATACAATTTTTTCCAATTTTTACGTTTTGCTCAATTATTGAATTTGAACCAATCTGAGAGTTTTTACCAATTTTTACATTTTTACCAACTAAAACATTATTACCAAAACTAACATCTTTAAATGATTTTTTTTGGGGGATTTTTAAAGAATTATCATTGTAGTCTATATCAGAAAAAGGATAAATCATTTTTAATACTCGACCCAATTCATATAAAACATTTGCCACAATTACTTTTTCAATATTCCTAGGTAAAAATTTTTCTAAATTCTTATTTGAAATACAAATTGAGGCTCTTGTTTTAGATGCAATATCTTTATAATTGAGGGAGTCAAAAAAAGTAAGATCATTTTTATTTGCTTTGTGCAAAGGTTTTATATCATTTATTTGAAAGTTTTTCTTAAAACTAGATTTAGGAAATAATTTATTTAAATTTATATTTCTTTTTTTAAAGAAAATATTTTTTGACATAAGCTAATTTAGCTTTATCGATTTTAATTGTTTATTAAGTATCTTAATGATATCATTGGTAATATTTAGATTTTCATCAGCAAGTAAAATACTTTTGTTGTCAACCACCATTCTTATCTTTTTTTCTTTCATATATTCTTTCAATATAGGGTTAAGATTTTTAAGTAGTTCATTTCTCGCAAAAGACCTCTGTTTAGAGATACTGTCTAAAAGTTTGTTTCTTTCTTTTTGTAAAGATGAAACTTTTGCTCTTAATTCTTTGACTTTCTTTCTATACTCGTCTGATGATATCACTTTTTTTTGTTGAATAATTTTCTTCTCTTCTTCCTGAATTTTACCTTCTTTAACTTTTATACCTTTAAGACCATCGTCTAATTTTTTTTTCAAAAAATTTTGAGCTTTTTTTCCTGCATCACTATTATTTAAAATATATTTGAAATTTAAAATATATGGTAAATCAGCGTATAAGTTGCTTACATTTAAAGATAAAAATATTATCAATAAAAATTTAATTGTAAATTTCATAATTTAAAAAGTAGTTCCTAAATTAAAAGAAAAGCGCTGAGTTTGATCTGTACTAGCTTTAGATAATTCTTGAGCTAAAACAAAATTCATTGGACCAATAGGAGACATCCAATTAGCTATAAAACCGGTTGATGATCTTATTTTATTACTATCATCGATTGAACTGTCATAATCTACTCCCCAAACATTTCCAAAATCTAAAAAGGCACCTAGATCAGCATTGGTATTTTCCGGAAGAATAGTAGGTAAATTGGCTTCAAAATTTAAAGAGGCACTATAATTTCCTCCGATATAATCTCCATTATCAACTGGTCCAACTCTATTTTTTTTAAAACCTCTCAATTTTTTTGCACTTATTCCTTTTCTCTTACTTAATCTAACATCATCTGAACCTAAACCATTTATAGTTGAGATTGATAATTTTCCAACACCTATTACATTTTCATTTAAAGCTTTATATTTACTCACTAAAAAGGAATTTGCTATAAAAGATTTATCTGCATAAATAGGTAAACTTTGTCCAAATGAAAAAACAGATCCACTTGTAGGATTAAATTTTCTATCTCGAGTATCATAAGATAAATTATAGTTTGTTGAAATATCATTATAAGTTCCCTCTTGCTTTTTTAAAGATGAAGATGCTGAAGAATTAGTCCGCAAATCATCAACGTTTGCACTTAAACCTAATGATAAAAAAATATCTTTATATTGTTCAAATGATGTACCAACATTAGCTGAGGTTACAGAATTTTCATATCCTTGATCTGGTTTATCATTTGTTTGAGATGAAATTGAATAATTTACTGCGTTACCTAAAAAATCATAGTTTGGGTCTGTTAAACTAACCAAGCCAGTGAGTGTTTCTTGATCTATTTCAACATCAAAAGAAACAGACTTTCCTGTTCCAAGCCAATTATTTTCTCTAATACCGATAGCAAAAGACCCTCCGTTAGTTCCAATACCTGCTCCTGCAGAAATCTCTCCCGTAGGTCTCTCTTCTACTCTGATATCAATATTTCTAAGATTATTTTTTGATCCAGTTTTAACATCATACTCTACACTCTTGAATATATTCCTAGATTTAATGTTAGATACAGACTTTTCCAAGTTTAATTGTGAAAAGGGATCCCCCTCATCTAAAATTAATTCGCCTCTAATTACATCCTCATTGGTGACAGTATTTCCGTAAACATTAATACGTTCAACTAGATTTTTTTCCCCTTCAAAAACATTTAAAATAATATTAATTGAGTCATCAACTATTTCTTCCCTCACATTATGTTCAACAAATTGTAAATTATTTTTATCGATAAGATCATCTAAGCTTTCGAGTAATTTTTTTACTTTAAAAGGTGAATAGTATTCTCCAACATATTTTTCAAAAACTTTATTTAATGGAAAAAATAGTTTTTTATCAAAAACTTTGTCAATGTTTGTTGAAATTTTTTTTATGACATATCTTTTTCCTTCATCAATAGAATATATCAATTCCACTTTCCCATCTTCGTTTATTTTAGCTAATTTCGAATTTACTTTTACATCATAGAATCCACTAGACTTATAGTAATTTGTAATTAAGCGCGTATCTAAATCTAATAGACTCTGATTAAAGTTTGTGTTTCTAGATAGTATTTTCCAAAACTTATCTTCTTCGCTAGTAATCACATCTCTAAGTTTTCTGTTACTAATCTTTTTATTGCCTATAAAATTGATTGAAGATATTTTTGTTTTTTCTCCTCTTTCAACTTCTATTAAAACATCTACCTGATCTTCTGAGATTTTTTTAGTTTTAATCTCAATTATAGCCGCGTTATAACCGGCATAGGAATATAAAGCTTTTATATTTTCAATATCTTTAGCCAGGTTTGATTTAATAAATGATCTTTTCGCTTTAGTGCTTATTATTTTTTCTATTTGATCTTTATATTTATTACTTTTTTCACCTAAGATTATTAGTTGATCAACAAAAGGGAATTCTTTAACTTCAATGATAAGTTCATTATTTGAAATAGAAACTTTTACGTCCTCAAAAAACTCTGTTTTGTAAAGATTATTTAAAACTCTGTTTAAATCTATTTCATTATAATTTTTATTTACTTCAATATTTCCATAAACTTTTATAGTTTCTTCAGATATTCTATTATTACCTTTAACATTAAATTTATTGACGTTTTCTGCATACAAATTTATTTGCAAATTTAATGAAAATAAAACAATTAAAATTGAAGAGACTAAAAATTTGTACATAAATTTTTTATTTTTTTTATAGTTACAGATTTGGCCCAATTATTAATTTGATAAATCTGTTTAATACTATTTGGCTTTTTTACAGCATATTTTTTAAAATTACCATCTTTCAATATCGTCATTATGATTTTATTTATATCTAAAAAAGCTATTTTTTTCTCTAAAAAGTGTTCAACCAAAACTTCGTTAGAAGCATTGATTATTATAGCAGATGCAGGAAACTGATTTATCTTATTTTTTAACATTATATTAGGAAATATTTTTTTATTTACCTTTTCAAAAATTAAATTTTCAAATCCAAAAGTTTTTTTTTCTTTAAAAAAATTATTAATATTCAACTCTCCATCAAAAATTGCATTTGCTAAAGGAATTTTCATAGAAGTTTCATGATAGATGAATTTCTTAATTCCATTTTTTAAATCTAAAATTGCGTGAACTAATGAATTTGGATGAATTATAATATCAATTTTATGAAAAGGTATGTTAAATATTTTTTGAGCCTCCACAATTTCAAATATTTTATTCATTAAGTTAGAAGAATCTATTGTTATCTTTTTTCCCATTTTCCATTTTGGATGCCTTAAAGCTTGATTTAATTTAACTTTTTTTAGTTGATGAGGTTTAAAATTTAGAAATGGTCCCCCTGAAGCTGTAATGTAAATTTTTTTAATTGAGTCAATTTTTTGATTTTCTATTAATTTTAAAATTGAATAGTGCTCAGAGTCTACTGGAACTATCTTAGTTTTATTTTGACTTGCTTTTTTTTTTATTAGGTCCCAACCACAAATTATAGCTTCTTTATTAGCTAATAATATTTTTTTACTAAACTTCATAGATTTTAAAATTGGCTCAAGTCCAGCTAATCCTGGAATTGCGGAAATTGTGATACATGATGATATATTTGAATTAATGTTATCATAATCATTTAAAATTTTGACCTTTTTATTTTTAAACTTATTAGAAACCTGATTGAATGTTTTCTTATCATTAATTACAAAATAAGTTGGTTTAAACTTATTAATTTGATTGCAAATTAGTTTATAATTCTTGTTAGCAGAAAATAAAAATGGTTTAAAAAAATTTTTTTTTTTGCTAATTATCTCTAAAGTACTTAATCCTACAGAACCTGTAGACCCTAGTATTGAAATAAGTTTTTTCATTTAATTTAGTAATATTAAAGTTGTTAAGCCAAATGGTAATCCTAAAAAAATTCCGTCAAGTCTATCAAGAATACCTCCGTGACCTGGCAATATTTTTCCAGTATCTTTTAAATTTGCTTTTCTTTTTAAAAGTGAAAATAATAAATCACCTATTTGACAAAAAATTGAAGTAATTAATGCTGTAACTAAAATTTTATAATTATAAAAATCTAATAAATAAATAAATAATACTGAAATTAAGATTGTGCAAAGAATTAATGAACCAATAGCGCCAGCAACTGTTTTATTAGGACTAATTTTTGTTAACTTTGGCCCTTTAAAAATTTTACCAAAAATAAAACCACCAATATCAGAGGCCACACATCCTAACAGAATTATAAAAAGAATTGTTTTTGATATTAAAATATTAGTAAATATAAAAAATAAAATACAAAAACTAGAGATATAGAATATAAAAATAAAATTAATTAAAATAGTTTTATAACGATTATTAAATATCGTAATTGTTATACTTGCAAATTCCAAGATTGAGAAGACACCACCTAATATTAAGAAATAAATTAAAAATACATCATATTTAAAAATAATAAAAACTGCCGCTAATAAAGCAAAGGATGTAAAAAATCTTTTTTTTAAATTATTTAAAATCATATGTTTCCGTAATTTCTTTGTATTTTTTCGAATTTTTTTATAATTTTCTTTAAATCATTTGTATTAAAGTCTGGCCATAACTTTTTTAAAAAAAAAAGTTCGGTATAAGCTAATTGCCATAATAAAAAATTACTCAGTCTTTGATATCCTCCTGTCCTTATTAGTATATCAGGTTTAGGCATATTTTTTGTATATAGGTTCTTTTCTAAATTTTTTTCGTTTAGCTTTTTCTTTAATTTACTAAAAGCCTGTAAAATTTCTTTTTTGGATCCATAGTTAATGGCTAAATTTACAGTTATTTTTTTGTTTTTTTTTGTGAGTTTTTCTGAATTTTTTAATGTCAATTTTAAATCTGAAGAAAGCTTTTTTGTTTCTCCTAATATATTAATTTTTATATCTTGTTTTATTATACTTTTTATTTCTTTAGAGAAATAGTTTTTGATAAGTTTAAATAAATACCTTTTTTCGTTCTTCGGTCGTTTCCAATTTTCTGAAGAGAAAACATAAAAAGTAATTATAGGAATTTTAAATTTTATTGAAGATTTTACAATTTTTTTAACAATCTCGACACCCTTTAAGTGGCCAAAATTTCTTCCTTTGCCTTTTTTTTTACCCCACCTTCCATTGCCATCCATAATAAAGGCAATATGGTTGAGTTTATTCATATCTGAATAATCTCTTTTTCTTTTTCGGATAAAATTTTATCTATATTTTCTATATTTGTATCAGTAAGTTTTTGAATAATTTTCTCAAAATTTTTGTTTTCATCTTCTGAAATGATTTTATCTTTTAATTTTTTTTTTAGATCTTCGTTTGCTTCTCTTCTAATATTTCTTATTGAAACTTTACCTTTTTCACCCATGTTCTTTAAAATTTTTATTAAATCTTTTCGTCTTTCTTCTGTTAAATCTGGAATTCTTAGTCTAAGTATTTGTCCATCAATTTGCGGATTTATACCAATATCTGATTTCTTAATAGAGCTATCTATTAAGTTTATGTTAGCCTTATCCCATACTTGAATTGAAATTAACCTAGCCTCTGGAACGCTGATAGTTGCTAGTTGATCTATTGGCATTAATTGCCCATAAACATCTACCTTAATAGTATCTAGCATATTTGTATTTGCTCTTCCGGTTCTTAGTGTTGAAATATCTTTTTTTAAAGATTGAATACTTTTATTCATCTTGGACAAATAATTTTTCTCCTCAAAGGTATTGCTCACCTCTTAAACTCCCTCTCCGACTTTGTATCGAATAAAATCTACAATTTTAAGTTGCTTACCAATAGATTGTTCCTTAAGAATATCTGTTACTTTTTTTTTAGGGTCCATAATCCAAATTTGATTTAGAAGTGAATTATCATTAAGAAATTTCGATATTTTGCCCTTAGAAATTTTTTCAGCCACATCATTTGGTTTTCCAGAGTTTGTTATTTCTGCTTTTATGATTTCTAATTCTTTATCAACTAAAATTTTATCTATACCATCTTTATCTACAGCTAATGGATTTGAAGCAGCAATATGCATAGCTATTTTGGTTCCTATATCCATGTTTTTTTCTTTAGAAATTCCATCTATTTTAACAACTGAAATTATTTTACCAATTCCCTTTTCTATTGCAGAGTGAACATATGAAAAGTTCATACCGCTTGAATTATCAAAAAAATTTGCTCTTCTAATTGTAATTTTTTCACCAATTTTTGCAATTAAATTCACTAAATTATCTTTAACTAAAATCCCGTTAGCCATTTTAGAATTATTGAGTTTATTTAGATCACTTTTAATTTTAAAATTAATTTCTGATAGTTCTTTGCAGAAATTTATAAAATCTTGATTTTTCGCAACGAAGTCCGTCTCACTATTAATCTCGATTAAAGAAATTTGACCATTATCTTCTTTAACTAATACTAAGCCTTCTGAAGCAGTTCTGCTCATTTTTTTGGAAGCTTTGGCAATACCTTTTTTTCTTAGAAACTCAATTGATTTTTCTATATCACCATGAGTTTCATCAAGAGCGATTTTACAATCTTTAAATCCCACTCCAGTCATTTCTCTTAATTTCTTAATATTTTCTAATAAATCTTTATTTGACATGAATTGATAGCTTGGAATTATTTATTTTTTAATTTTGAAGAGTCATCTTTAGTCTTATCATCTGAACCTTTAATGAATTTCTTTGCATCTTCAATAGTTTTTTTTAAAAGTTCACAATACAAATTAATAGATCTTCTCGCATCATCATTTCCTGGAATCGGAAAATGTATTCCTGTGGGATCTGAATTTGTATCTAATACTGCTATAATTGGTATTCCCAACTTTTTCGCTTCCGCAACTGCTAAGGACTCTATATTTGTATCGATTATGAATATCAAATCTGGGATTCTTTTCATTTCAGAAATTCCTCCTAAAGATCTTTGAAGTTTTTCTTTTTCTTTACCAAATTTTAATATTTCTTTTTTTGTAAAGCCCAAATTTTCTTTAGAAAGTTGATCATCCAGTTTTTTTAATCTTTTAATAGAGTTTTGAATTGTATTCCAGTTTGTAAGCATCCCTCCTAACCATCTATAGTTCACATAATATTGGTCCGTTTCTTTTGCTAAATCACTTACTTGCTCTGACGCTTGTTTTTTTGTTGAAACAACTAAAAGTTTTCCTCCGCTTGCAATTACTTTATGAACTTCGATTAGCGCATTTTTAATAAATTCAACTGTTTGTGTAAGATCAATTATATGAATAGAGTTCTTTTCTCCAAAAATATATCTCTTCATTTTTGGGTTCCACCTTAAAGTTTTATGACCTAGGTGAACACCTGCCTCTAATAATTGTTTTATATCTATTTTTGGTACGTTCATATTTTTTCCGGTTAATCCACCACAGTAATTCCAAATAAATGGACCGGTAGGGCATTGCCCTTGTAACTGTGTGCGAAATTAGCCACAGATATATACAATCAAATCAAAAAATCAACTATCTAAACGGTTATTTTTTCGATGTATTTCTTAGCTTTTAGAGCTTTAAGGTGACTTAGATCAAATTTTCTATTTTCTTGAAGTGAATAAATAGCTCGTTTATTTTTATCTTTTACAACTAAATTGATCTCGGTGTCGCCTTTATTTGACAATAATTCTTTTACTTCTTTTAAATTATAATCATCTTTTAACTCTATAGTAACTCGGGTGTAAGGTTTGTTTATAACTTCATCGAGATTTAAAATTTTTTTAACATTTATTCTTTTTTTTGTCTCGTCACTGGTAATCTTATCTTTTTGTAAAGTTAAAACAAACGACTCAGATTCTTTTAATTTATCTCGATTGGAGACTAAAATTTCAGCAAACAAAAAAAGTTCGAACTCATTTCTTTTGTCACTAAACTTAACTATAGCATAAGGAGTTCCTTTAGCACTTTTCTTCTCTTGGATAGACATTATCGTACCTGCTACTAAACCTTCATTAAAATCATTCTCGTAAAATTGATTATAAGATTTTATTTTCAATTGATTAAATATTTCTTCAAATTCATTAAGTGGATGATTAGTCAAATAAAAACCAATAGATTTAAACTCTTCTGATAAAAGTTCTTTGACTGACCATGTTTCAGAAGACTCAAAATCAAATTCTTCCTTATTTTTTTCCTGTTCATCAAAAAGATTTGATTGTTGATTTTCTTTATCATCATTAATATTTTTAATTTTTTGAATAATTTTTGGTATTGAATTTAAAATTTTACTTCTGTCTTTATCAAATTCATCAAATACTCCTGCTTTAACTAAACCTTCTAATTGAAGTTTGTTTACATCTTTTGCATTTACTCGATTAATAAAATCATTAAAAGATTTAAACTCTCCATTATTTTCTCTTTCATTCACAATATTAGAGATAGCTTCAAATCCAACGTTTTTAATAGCCCCTAGCCCGTAAAAAAGTTTGCCATTAATTGCTTTAAAATCAGAAAAACACTTATTTATTGAAGGTTTGACTATTTCAATATTTAATTTTTTAAGTTCCTCAACAAATTCCCTTAATTTAGAGGTATTAGTAAGTTCTGTTGACATTGTAGCTGCTATGAAATCTTCTTTATGGTAGGTTTTTAAATAAGCTGTTTGATAAGCAATTAAAGCGTAAGCAGCTGCGTGACTTTTGTTAAAACCATACTGAGCAAATGGCTCTATTTTAGTAAAAACAAAATTAGCTACATCTTTTGTTATACCATTTTTTAAAGCTCCATTAATAAATCTTTCTTTTTGTCTGTCTAGTTCTGCTTTTTTTTTTTTACCCATAGCTCTTCTTAAAATATCTGCTTCCCCTGCTGTAAAGCCTGCCAATGTTTGTGCGATTTGCATTACTTGTTCTTGATAAATAATAATTCCGTAGGTTGGCTTTAGTATTTCTTTTAAAGTAGGATGGATGTAATCTGGCTCCTTAATTCCATTTTTACAATCATTATAAATGGGAATATTGCTCATCGGGCCTGGTCTATATAAAGCTACCAATGCAATTATATCGTCAAATTTGTTGGGTTTCATTTGTTTTATAGCTTCTCTCATGCCAGCACTTTCTAGCTGAAATAATCCAGTTGTTTCACCTGTTGAAAGCATAGAAAAAACTTTTTTGTCGTTATGATCGATTTTAGTTATATCTAAATTTATTTCTCTTAATTTTAATCTTTTTATAGTGTTATCAATTACCGTAAGTGTTTTTAAACCAAGTAAATCAAATTTAACTAATCCCGCATTTTCAGAAGAATACATATCGTACTGAGTAGATGGCAAAGTTAAATTTGAACTATGATCAATATATAATGGGAATTGTTCTGCCAATTTATCTCCAGCTATTACTACACCTGCGGCATGGGTTGCCATATTTCGATTAAGTCCCTCCAATTTTAGTGATAATTCAATTAGTTTTTTTACTTTAGAGTTATTTTTTATTTCTTCTTTAAATCTTGGTTCTCGATCAATAGACTCTTGTAATGTAAGTGGTCTAGAAGGATCAAAAGGCACCATTTTACAAATTCTGTCTACATGACCATAAGAAAGTCCCAAAACTCTTCCCACATCACGTAAAACCATTCTAGCTTTTAATTTACCAAAAGTGATTATATGAGCTACGCCATTTTTATATTTTGATTTTAAATAATCAAATACTTGATCTCTTTTTTCCTCACAAAAATCTATATCGAAATCTGGCATAGAAATTCTATCAGGGTTCAAAAATCTCTCAAAAATTAAATCAAATTCAATCGGATCTAGATCTGTAATATCTAAACAGTATGCTACAAGAGATCCAGCACCTGAGCCCCTTCCCGGACCAACAGGTATAGAATTTTTTTTTGCCCATTTAATATAATCAGAAACTATTAAAAAATAACTAGCATAATCCATTGAATTAATTATATTTATTTCGTGAGTTAACCTATCTTCATAAATTTCCAAAATCTGTTCTTTAGGCTTAACTTTATTTTTTTTAAAAATAAAATTTTCTAATCTTTTTTCTAATCCTTTTCTCGCTAATTTAGACAATTCTTCCTCTGGGGATTTATTTTCTTGATTTGCTATCGAGGGTAAAATTGGTTTTGATTTTTTAGGTTTAAAATTAAATCTCAAATGAAAATTATAATTATTTTCAAGCGCTTCTGGTAAATCTGAATATAACTTTTCTAGCTCTTCTTGAGACTTTAAATAGTGTTCATTACTATATCTAAATCTATTTTTATCTTCTACAAAATTCTTTTCTCCAATACAAACCAGAGCATCATGTGCTTCATACATATTTTCATTTAAATAAAAAATTTCTTGAGTTGCAATTAATGGAAGGCTCAATGATTTCGAGATATTGAGGAGAAAATTTTCAAAGTTTTCTTCTTGATGTTCATTATGGCGTTGAATTTCTATATATATCCTATCTTTGAAAATAATTTTTAAGGAATTTAGTATTTGTTCAAAATCTTTAAGTTTATTTTTATAAAAAAGTTTCCCAAAAAAGTTTTTATGATTTCCTGTCAATAATACTAAATCTTCACTATTTTCCTTTAGATCCTCTAAATTACACGATGGTTCTGTTGTTCCATCATTTTTTAAATAACTTTTTGATGATAATTTAGTTAAATTTTTGTACCCGGTTTCAGATGTTGCGTATAGAGATATTTTTCCAAAAATATCTAGGATATTTAGATTGATTTGAGTGCCAATAATTGGATGTGTACCAACTTTGGATATTTTTTCTGAAAATTCTAAAGCACCACATAGATTATAACTATCTGACAAGCCTATGGATCGAATTTTTTTCGATTTACAATAATCGGCTAGTTCATCAATTTTTATTGCGCCTTCACAAATTGAATATTGAGTATGGACTTTTAAATGATTAAAATTTTTATTATTACCGAGCATTAACTCGTTTTATATCACCATTAGAAATAAACAACTTGTAATCAGC
>MDTB01220015.1_pt1 | contig 13544 bp, 17 predicted proteins | sample 811161 | NCBI WGS metagenome assembly MDTB01 (sample SAMN05326650, study PRJNA326480) | marine metagenome | isolation source: seawater | place: Mediterranean Sea | collected 2009
CCATCTAAAAAAGTCCATCCATTTTCAGCCATGTACCAATTTACTACCGATACAGAAATCATTTTTTCCAGGCCCTTTAAAGAACGGAAAATTAAAGTTCTATGAGCCCAAGGACAGGCTAATGAAACATATAGGTGATAGCGGCCGGCAGATGAATTAAACCCGCCGATACCGGTTGGACCAGGCTTACCATCTGTTGTTACCCAATTACGAAACTGGGATTCTTTTCGCATAAAATGGCCCCCGAGTGATGAAGTGTCATACCATTTATCAACCCATTTACCATTTTGTAATAAACCCATAAAGCTTTCCTAAATACAGTTGTTTACGATTGGCTTTGGTGCCTAGCCATTTATATAAGTGACATTCATAAAAATACAAATCAGCTATTTTATGACCTTAGAGAGAACATCCAGCCTCTAGTTGTTTACTCTTTTTTTTACGATAGCAGGGAAAAAATAAGGAACACGGCTTTTATAAATTAAAAATCTTTTTCCATAAATTTTATGAAACCTTCTTTCTTTTAAGAACGGTCCTAGAAAGCAATAGCCTGTATAAAAAATTGAGACGGTAAAAAGGTCAGCACTCATATTTGGGGTAGACCACAAAACAAATATGAACGAGATATAGATTGGTTGTCTAACTATTGAAAACAATCCTTTGACAGGCATATCTGGAAACTCAGGTCTTTTATTTTTATACAACGAAGTCCATCCCAAGGAACCTGTTTGCACTTGATAACCAGCTTGAATAGAGGAGGTAGTAAGCAAAAGCCAGCTACAAAGATTCAAAAAAATCATGATTAAACTGTAGGGATATGGAATTTCCCACATTATTATGCCTGAATAACTCCAAAAGCAAAAAAGACCTAATAATTGTAAGGAAGCAAAAGTGGCGTAAATGGTTGTTCTCAAAGATCTTGCATATTCCCTAGGTCCAAATTTATCTAATACTCTCATTCCTGCTCCCGACAGTAAAAATGAGTGAAAAAATGGAAACTGTATTAATAACAAAAAATTCATGATAATCGCATAAATGCCCTCTAACGAACCGATAGAATATTTAAAGCCGGTTAATATAGAAAAATACATCACAATTCCTGCCAAAAGAAATATTCCATGACAAGCCAAGCCATACCCTAGTGCCACAATCTTATGCCTTTTCAATAAATCTTTCATAAATTTGAGATATAATCTTAATTAGCAAAAATAAAGAGGACCTATAGAATTGTGAAAATGATTTTAATTTTCAAAAGAAAATTGTTCCTGTAAACTAATGAAAGAAGCTTTAATTTTTTTTGGCCTTTTTAAAAATTTTTTACGGCTTCCATGTTTATCAAAAATTTTTTTTGAATTTTCATAAAATCCAGTTTTTTTCCTTATAAGAAAAATCTTTGAGGCAGCATTTTTCCTGGCACTTTTTTCATCGACTACGGGAATGGGATATCCGTTCATTTTATTTGGAGTGTTCCAAGGCTCATGTATTTCTTCCTTTTTCATATCCCTTAATTCAGGAACCCACCTTCTTATAAAAACTCCTTCAGGATCATGCTCAATGCTTTGTTTTATGGGATTATAAATTCTAATAGCATTTATGCCGGTTGTTCCTGACTGCATCTGAACTTGGGAATAATGTATTCCAGGCTCGTAATCTAAAAATAAATTAGCCAAGTAAATCGATATCGGTCGCCAGTGTAACCACAAATGATAAGAAGCAAAGCTCACAAGCATAGCTCGCATCCTAAAATTAATCCAACCCGTCTGAACCAAAGAGCGCATGCATGCATCAATCATCGGATACCCAGTAAGGCCTAATTTCCAACGTTCCAAAAACTCCAAATTAAGAGAATCCTCTCTTAAACCAACTAAATCTGGATGAAGGCTCTCAAACTCGATTGAATGTTCATCTTCAAGCTTTTGAATAAAATGGCAATGCCATCGAAGCCTGCTCTGAAATGAGCGAAAAGACTTAGTCCAGCCTCTTCTGTCTTGATCAGATAAATAGCTTAAAGATTTATTTCTGTTATCTATTGTTTGGAAGACTTGCCTGATAGAAAAAGATCCAAAAGAAAAATGAGGTGAAAGTCTTGAGCAGACTGATGTAGCAGTAAGAGGGGAAGACATTTCAGAAGTATAAAGCCGTCCCCTGTGAGACATGAAGCTTTCTAGTAACTGATTTGCTTCAAACGAGCCTGCTTTTTGAAATTCGTTAATCCCATCATGGTTCAGGCCCAAACTATGTGGGCTAGGAATTTCTTGAGATTTGACTCGAATAGTCTCAAATGTTGCAGGAATCAATGCGATTGGCTTACGCATCTCGCTGTACCACAGGTTTGACCATCCATTTCTATTTGAAAGATTTCTAACTACTCCATTGTGCTGAAACTCTATCCATTTCAAACCTGAATTATTGACCCAATCTTTTACTCGAATATCTCTTTTTCTTGTCCAACTATTCCAGGTTTCTTTATAAGAATAGAGTCTCTTCACGTTGTGTTTACGACACAAGTCTTCTAAAATTTTGACTGCGTCACCAACCTTTATCAATAACTTGTGGCCTTTTTTCTTTAGCTCTTCATCTAAAGCACCTAAGCTTCGACAAAGGTAATCATAATGACGAAAGCTAAGGTCTGGCTGTCTCCATAACTCCGGTTCAATAATATACAGGAGTATCGAAATCCCATTCTTGGTTGCAGTAAAAAGCGGTTCATGGTCACGCAATCTCAAATCATGCTTGAACCAAACTATTTGCATTTCAAAAGATTTCTTCTAAGCGTGTGTAGTAAGCTAGTGGCTTTAATATCGTTAATCATGAAAAGATTATTCACTGCTAAACTTTCTCTGAGGTTTCCTAAATACTCTACCCCGCCATGATACATAGCTTCCTTTTCTGATATTTTTCTTCATCAGTTTCTTAACCTGATTTTCAGTCAAGTTAAAACATTCGTAAATGGCTTTAAAGGACACCTTGTCACTCAAAGCCATTTCTATTATCTCAGAAGTTTCAGAGTCCGAAAATTTTGACAACTTTTGTTCTTTTTTATGTGTGGAAGATTAGAAGATAGTATAAAACAGCCGACCCAAACGCCCCAAACATAGCTAGTTTTAACATAGCGGATTTAAATTGTTGTGTCTGTTCTCTTAATTCTTCTATATTTTCTCCGAAAAAAAACGCTATTGATCTTTGCAAATCTTCCTTCTCATTGAGATATAGTCTCGCACTTCGCGACGAGCGCCTGTCGATAAATTTGTGTTCAGTTTTTGCCATTTTTAGATTTTCCTTTTACTAATTTCCATTCCAAAAGTGGTTCTACTAGCTCTTTCGACAAGGATGTGCGTTGATTTGTCTCAATTTAAATGTCTCAAGAAAAAAAGAAAAAACGATACCGTTTAAAAAATTTTGGCCGTGGTTATTGAAATTTTTTTTGTTGCACTACTTGTTACAAACCAACAATTGAAGGAGTACTTAGCATGATTAAGAAACTTGCGATAATAGTGGTCGCCGTGACCATGGGAACTACCGTTTATGCATCGGGTTGTTCAGAGATGGCTGCTTTCAACACCAAAATTGATAACGCTCTAAAAACAGCATCCTTTAGCCAAAAAACTAAATCCGATATTAACATTTTAACAAAAGAGTGTGGGCGAATGCACGATATGGGAATGTCCGTTAATACGATAGATGCGTGTAACAAAGCACTAAGCTTAATAGCAGTAAATTAATTAAAAGGCGAGTACAACTCGCCTTTCTTTTGACAAGAAGATGAGAAGAGAAATGTTAGAAAAGAATCCAGAGCCAATTGAAGTAGAAGTTGCTGAAGGAAAGTCATATTACTGGTGTATTTGCGGTTTGAGCCAAAAGAAACCTTTCTGCGACGGGAGCCACAAATTCACTGAATTATCACCCTTGAAATATACGGCTGATACAACCAAGACCCTTGTAATGTGTGGTTGTTCAAATTCCGAACAACTACCCTACTGCGATGGGACTGCAAGCAAAGTAGTTTAAACGAGGCCCAAGATGAATATTATTACGAAGAAGATTGAACAATTTAGCTCCTCTATACCTGAGTTTTGTACCTCTCACTGGTTATTGAGGGTACCTTTAGCCATTATTTTTATACAACAGGGTTTAATGAAACTGCCAATAGACGCTTCCGAAGCTGAGAGTTATGGACTATCAGTATTGGTTTGGTGGGTAGTTGCATTAGGAGAACTCGGTGCCGGCACCGGACTATTAACAGGCGGTTTGCTCAACAATAGTTTAACAAAGTGGCTTGGGGATATCGTAACAAGGTTTAGTGGATTTACGATCGGCTGCATTACCACAGGAGTTATTTGGATAGGTGAACCAGAAAGCTTTCTAGACGTGCTTTTATATGATAATTTACACGTCCTAATGTGGGTCGGAGGCTTGTATTTTGCATTACGAGGAAACCGAGTGTGACAGCTGAAATTATGTGTCATCCTTTTGATTAAAAAATCTCAACGAGCTAGAAGTCCGCGACCATTGACAATAGTTACTACTTTTAAATAGAATTTGAACATATGTTCAAACGTTTCTGAAGGTAACTGAGTGGTAGAATACGAAAAAAGAGATGGTATAGCATTCATCACGCTTAATCGTCCTGAGGCTAAGAATGCGATCGACCCCTTAACTCACGCTAAACTTTGGGAGATTTGGAAAGATTTTGATAGCGATAATAATGTAGATGTAGCGATTTTGACTGGCAAAGGAGATGCTTTTTGCTCTGGGGCAGATCTTAAAAGCTATATGTCTCGTTGGCCAAACGCAACACCTGAAAAAGTTCGTTCAAATATACAAGATGGGCTAGGAGGGTTAACTAGGGGTCTTCACCGCTTAAAAAAACCAACTATTGCCGCAGTCAATGGATGGGCTCTAGCGGGAGGTTTTGAAACTGCTTTAGCATGTGATATACGAATAGCATCAGAGAATGCCAAGTTTGGCTCGTTTGAAGCTAGACGGGGTTTCCATCATGGGGATGGCGGAATACCAAGACTGGTCAACTCTGCAGGACTTAGTGTAGCTATGCAAATGCTTCTTACCGCTGAGCCAATTGACGCTGAAAAAGCATTGCAATGGAATCTGGTTAGTGAGGTAGTTCCCCATCACTCATTAATGGAAAAAGCAGAATTGATTGCCCAACAAATATTGCGAAATGATCAGACTGCAGTGCGTTCAGCAAAAGAGACTATTCTTGATATGGTTGGAAGAAGTCTAGATGATCAACTGCGCGTTGAAGCAATTAATGGATATAGCGTTGCTACTAGGAAGGAAGTTGTTTCCCGATTGGAGGAGTTTTATGATAAGTTAGACAAAGGAAGACATGGAAAAAATTCAACTGAACTGTGAGTTTAAAAAACTATACAACTCATCATAGCTCAGGACTTAAATTGAGTGAATAACTATTACCTTAGATATCATCCCCTTTTCTTATATTTGATTTGTCCTTGTCAAATGATCCCTTATCATATCGACTTTTAAGTTTGGTCATATTAATCTCTATTATTTCTTCAATATCTGAGTTCAGTGAAATGCATGCCTGGGCTAAATACCACATAATATCACCTAATTCTTTTTTCAAATGGGTTACAGTTTGATCGTCTAACTCTTTCTCTTGGAAAAGTGCTTTCTTTATGATTTCATTGAACTCACCAACTTCACCAGATAACCCTATCCCCGCTGTTAATATTCTGGATGCATGAATATTCTTTCTATCAACATACTCCAGTCTATCTACCAACTTTTCAGTATTCTTTGAAGCGTCACTTGTTACTTTATCTACAAATTTCTGATATTGATTAAGTTCATTTTTGTTAATAGCCATAAAACCTCACATTATAATTAGTAATTTAAAGAACTAAGGATACTAGTTATTAGTTTTTTTATCTTTTCCATCCACACGAACGTAATCACCAGTTGATCCAAATTTTTCACCTTCCTTTAACAAGCCTGACCCGGGGATAAAATTTACCTCTATTCTAATGCCATCTGGATCTTCAAATAACACGTAATAATAACCTGGAGCCCAATCTCTTTCTTCTGGTCCCCGAACAATTTCTGCTCCCAGTTCACCAACTAAATGAGCTGTTTTGTCAACATCGTTGCGGGTCCTGGCTCTTAGACAAATATGATGAAGACCCACACGATATTGCTCAAATCTTTGACCTTCAAAAGCAGGGTCACATCTTCTAACTCCGATCGCGGTACGAGCACCTACGTGATAGCAGAAATCTGGACCATCCATTACACATTTCATATCAAACCTGGGCAAAAGATTAGAATAAAAGTTTCTAGCCTTATCAAATTGACTCACGGTGAGAATGACATGTGCCATTCCATTAATGCCAATAATATCATCGTTTTCTATCATGTAGTAGTCATCGCACTTCCTAGAGACTTTACAGCATCAGCTTTTCCAGGAGAAGGAGGAATATTTAGACCACGATTACAAGCTGGTCTATTTCTCAATTGCTCCATCCATCTCTCTAAATGTTCTAGACCCTCTGTGGGAACTCTAGCCCACCTGTGACTACGGATCCAAGACCAGTTAGATATATCTGCAATTGAAAAATTTGACACAAGCCATTCATTATCTTTCAAATGATTATTCAATACAGCATATAGCCTCCGGGTCTCATTGTGATACCTGCGTCTGGCGGCTGGCTCATCGGTCGGAAAGTATCTTTCAAAAGCGACCGCCTGACCTTGCATGGGTCCAATTCCGCTGGCTTGAAATAACAACCATTGAAAGACTTGGGAACGCTCATGTCCTTTTGAAGGCAATAGCTTCCCCGTCTTTTCAGCCAAGTAAATAAGAATTGCAGTAGAATCAAAAACAACCAATCCGTTTGCATCATGATCAACCAAAACAGGGATCCGTCCATTTGGATTCATTTTTGTGAACCATTCTTTGTGTTGATCTCCAACAGCTAAATCTATAAGCTTAACTGTGTATTCAAGCTCCAACTCTTCGAGCATCATTGCCGCTTTCCATCCATTCGGAGTTGGTGATGTATATAGGTCTATCATATTAAGGTTTTCCAGTCTTAACTTGTATGATATCTCAGAGATTTGTTGGTAGCAAGAAAGTTGAAAGAGAGTATTTTCAGGATTATTCTAATGACTAAGGCAACATGGTATTTTGATTTCATCTCTCCCTTTGCATACCTTCAGTTTGCCCAGTTTGATAAATTACCAGCAAACTTAGAGATTAGATTAGTACCAGTCGTTTTCGGAGCTTTACTTAAGTATTGGGGCCAACTGGGTCCCGCTGAAATCCCACCAAAGCGTCAATTTGTTTATCGATTTTTCAAATGGCAAGCTGATAATATTGGTATTCCGTTTAAAATGCCTCCTTCTCACCCATATAATCCATTGCCCTCTCTCAGACTTTGCGTGGCCGCTGGAAGCAAGTTCAGTGACGTGAAAAAAATTTTTAATATAATCTATGGAAATGGCATCCAACCTGACAATGAGGAGGGAGTATCCTCAATTTCAGAAACTCTGGGTATTTCTCCAAACGATTTAAATGAAAATAAGTCAAAAGAAATACTCAGAAAAAATACTAATGAAGCTATTTCAAACGGAGTTTTTGGGGTACCAACATTTGTTATTAAAAATGAACTATTTTGGGGAGGAGACTCGATGAAGATGATGCTAGATTTTTTAGAAAATCCAGACTTATTTAGTTCAGGTGAAATGAGACGTATTTCTCAAATGCCAATGGGCTATGAGAGACAAAAATGATACTTTATTAATTAAGAAATTTTAATTTTGATATAGCCTTGATGTGTTCAGGTGATAACCCACAGCATCCTCCAATAATTTGAACTCCTTGCTCAGACCAGCCTTTCGCTGCTGAAGTTAAAGCATCAGGCTTTATAATTTTATCGAAGTCCCAGTTAGGAGACACCCATCCCCCAGAATCGGGGTAAGCCATAATCGGACCATCATAGAAGCTTTTTAAAATCTCTACCGCGTCGCTGATTACATCCACTGCAGAGTGCATAATGCCAGCAGCTTCAAGTTTATAATCCTTTATGATTTCTAGTATTTCAGCAAAAGGGATGTCTGCTTCTTCCGTAAAACTGACCACTTCACCTTTTTTACACCTTCGCACCGAAAAACCTGCCCATATTGGTTTTTCGGTTTTTTTTGCAGCATCAAAAACAGCTCTCATTCTTTTAGGATGGTACATCATTTCAAGCACTATAAGATCACATCCTTGATTACTTAAGAATTCAGCCATCTCTTCACAGTTTTCTTTTAGTTTTTCGTCAGAAATATTATTGTTTGGGTCAGATTGAGCAGCCCCGTCTGCAATTGGGAGTCTATGTGATAATGACCCTGCTATCAAAATATCTTCGTTTTCAACTTCTCTCCTTGCGCTTTTTGCAGAGTTTATCGCTTTCTCATTAATCTCTTCAAAGTTCTCCCCAAGGCCAGCTGAATTAAGCATTAAACGGCTTGAAGCATATGTGTTAGCAGTTATTATTTCTGCTCCAGCTTCGATATAATCTAAATGAACTTGCTTTAATATTTCTGTATTTAGAGAGGCACTCCCACACCAGGACCCGTCCATCTCAATTCCCCTTTTCTGGAGTTCGGTTCCTACCCCTCCGTCTAGAATTATTAATTCGTTACGGGAAATTTTTTCCTTAATTCTGAGATAGCGATCGCTCATGGGTATTCTTAATCCTTCTTTTAAAGATTTGTCTAGACGAATTTATATTAGTTATCAAGGTAATACCTTTCCCAATTGTCCTAGATGCAAAAATTAAATTCCAAACTGATCCCAGTTTACGTCACGGAATGGGCCTAAAATTAAATAAAGAGATTGTTAATCTAGATAAAGAATTATATCGTTACAAAAAGCAAATAACTGGATTTAATAATGGCTAATGTGGAAAGAAAACTGAGTGCAATCCTAGCTATGGATGTCGTAGGTTTTAGTAAAATGATGAGTTCAAACGAAGAGCAGACGTTGGAATTACTTACGGATAGGCGCAAGTTAGTTGACAAAATAATTGAGGAAAATGAAGGAAGAATTTTCAATACTGCTGGGGATAGTGTATTAGCCGAATTTGCCAGTCCTGTGAAAGCAGCGAGCTGTGCTGTAAAGATACAAAGTCAAAATGATGTTCTAAATCAAAGTGCTAATGAAGACGAAAAAATGTCCTTTAGAGCAGGCATCAATATGGGCGACGTGATGGTAACCAAAGACAACCTGTATGGTGATGCTATAAATATTGCTGCCAGATTAGAGGCAGTTGCAATGCCAGACGGTATTTGTATTTCGAAAAATGTTTACGATCTAATCTGTATGGCAATTAAGGTATCTTACGAAGATGCCGGGCAACTTGAACTTAAGAATATAGATAGACCTATACCAGCTTACCATGTTGTACCTTGTAAGGGCGCTACCAGAGGCATAAGACCCTCTGTAGACGAAAAACCTCAAATAAAAATAGACCGTGCAGAGTCAGGTTCTTTAGCTGTAATGCTGTTCAAAAACCTTAGCAATGATGAGGAACAAGAATATTTTTGTGAAGGTTTCTCAGAAGATTTAATATCTGCGCTTTCTAGATACAAGAAACTTACCGTAGTAGCAAGTAATGCTAGTTTCGTTTATCGAGAAAAAAATCAGCCACCCAAAGAGGTCGGTCAAGAATTGGGCATAAGATATCTTCTAGAAGGAAAAGTAAGAAAGTTGGGACCAAAAATTAGAATATCTTCCTCTTTGATTTCAGCAGAGTCAGGAAATACACTATGGTCAAATAATTTTGATACAACTATTGATGAAATTTTTGATGTTCAAGACGAGCTAGTGGAAACTATAGTATCTACTATCGTAGGAAATGTTGAGAAAGATCAAATCAAACAGTTATCTAACGCAAGGGCTGAGAATATGGAAGCTTACGACCTAGTTTTGCAGGGCCTAGAATACCACAAAAGAAGTTCAGTTTCTGCAGAGAATAATAAAAAAGCCCTGGAATTATTTACAAAAGCCACTGAAGTAGATCCAAATTATGCTAGAGCCCATGCTTGGAAATGCTGTTCTCTAGGAAATAACGCGGAATGGTTTCCAGATGATATGCCCGAGAATTGGATGCAGGATGCTTTTGCATCTGTTGGGAAAGCTTTAGAAATAGACCCCAATGACCCTGAAGCACACAGAATTATGGGAGCCGTTAAGTTGTTGTTTGAAGGTGACATGGAAAAGGCCATATACCATCACGAAAAAGCAATAGAAATTTGTCCAAGTGATACCTATCACATTGCGAGGTATACAATACTTCTAATTTATCTTGGAGATGTTGAGAAAGGTCTCAAGGAAATTCAAAGAGCTATGAGGATTGATCCATTTTGCTCTGATCTTATGCTAGAAGCCGAGGGTCTTTGTCACTTTTGGCTCAATAATCTAGAAGATGCTTTGTCGAGCTTTAAGAAGCTCAAGATAGATACCAGAGATAGTCTTTTTTACACGGCTCTTACCTTTAGAAAACTCGGGGAATCCGAGAAGGCAAAAGAATACTTAATTAGAGCTCACAATACTACAAAATTGACAAACGAAAAATTTCTTGAGTCCCAGAAATATAAATTGGATGAAACAAAAAAAGAGCTGGAGTCAATTTTAAATTCAATTAATTAGAATTTAAACACTTGAGTCAATTTTTTTTAAAAAAAAATTACAAAAAAATTTTTCATAATTTCTCTTACAAAGCTAAAATATGTTCGTGGGCACATTGGAAAGTAGAAAATGACCATCACCAGTGGACAAATAATTCTTTATTTTGGTGCATTAATTATTTTATTTCTTACTCCTGGCCCAGTTTGGGTTGCCATAATAGCAAGAACCGTTTCGGGTGGATCAAAATCATCTATCTCACTTGCTCTAGGCGTTTCATTGGGAGACATGCTTTGGCCAATCATTGTATTTCTTGGTTTAGGTTTTTTAATATCCCTATATTCGGATATTTTGCTCGTAATTCGTTATTTCGCTGCTGCTATTTTGGCAATTATGGGATTGCAAATTATTCTTAAACGAAATTACATTTCGAAAGAGAACGATAGACTTACCAAGGCTGGGTTCTTTTCTGGTTTCTCTGCCGGCTTCATTGCTATAACGGCAAATCCTAAGGCATCATTATTTTATTTGACTCTTTTGCCTGGTTTTTTTGACTTCAGTAAAATCAATATGTTTGATCTTACTATAATTTCCATAACATCTTTTTCTGTACCTATGATCGGAAACTTATTGCTTATATTTTTTCTAGATAGAGTTAGATTTTTTCTATCATCGGCAAAAGCCATTAGCACAACTAATCTTTTATCTGGTATATCATTAATTATTGTTGGGATAGTAATTGCCCTAAATTAATTATTCAAAATAGAAAAAGATGGGAAGATTATTTTTATAGCTCTATTTTGCTTTTCTGGTTCATTTGCAAAAGTAAAAAATAACTTTTGGAAAACTTGACTAAATTTATTTTTCCTCTCGATGGGGATCCTGTAAAGGAAGTATGTCACGAATGTATTCTCTTGTTTTCCACTCTGGAGCAGGAGGAGTTTTTTCACCCTTTCTAGGAACAAAAACAGATTTATTTCCGTTAATAAGATCAGGAACATACCGCGGACAATTAGGGTAGATTTCACATTCGATACGTATAACAAACTTTGCGCCAAAATGTTTTTCAAGTGTCTCTTTATCTCTTCTTATGCTGGCTTTACCGTTTATCCTTATTCTTCTACTTTTGCCATCAAATTTTACAAATAACAAACCCACATTTGGATTCTTAAAAATGTTTCCAGCTGTCCGATACATTGAATTACCATCATATTCAGGGTATTCAATCACCCCTTTTTCAATAATCTTTACAAATCCCTCATCTCCAGACTTGATACTACAATCAACATAATTCTCCCATGATGAAGCTATAAAAAAAAATGTCGTTTTCTCAATGATTTCTTTCTCATCATCCCAGAAATCATAATGCTTTCTATGCGTTTCAATTGCCTCAGCAGTCCTCCGGCCGTCAAAGAGATCCTGAAATTTCCTCATCCCTTCATGAAAAAAGGAACGGTTTTTATTATCAGTTTTTTTTATTGCTTTCATATTGATAACCTCATAGATCAATAACCTTTTTTGAAATTTAGCCTTATATCTTATTGTAAATGCAAAAAATCAATACCTCCATTGTAACACCATGTAACTAAACCAAACTCTTATTTTTGATGGACGGCTACAAAAATTAATGCTTTTAAACAAAAATCAAGATTTAAGTTTACTATGCTTCCATGCCAAAACCACATTAAATGGTTTGCAGATCTTCAACAGAGCTTTTATAAATAATTACGTGAATGCCAAAAAAAAAATGTTTTTGCCATGGTTTCAAGGGTAAAAACCTTCTAGTAGGAGAACTAGCATGACAGATCCTAACGGATATCATCCACCCAGTGTATGGAAATGGGAAATGCCAAACGGTGGTGCCTTTGAAAGCATAAATAAGCCCACCGCGGGAGCTACTTATCAGGAATCTCTACCAGTAGGGAAACACCCTATTCAATTATACTCTCAGGGAACACCAAACGGAGTTAAGGTCACAATGATGTTAGAGGAGCTTCTTGCATTAGGCCACAGTGATGCTGAATATGATGCCTGGCTATGCAGAATTAATAAAGGGGAACAGTTTTCTTCTGGTTTTGTCGATATAAATCCTAACTCAAAAATCCCAGCATTACTGGACCAAAGCTTAGAAAAACCTCAAAGGGTTTTTGAGTCTGGCGCTATTTTACTTTATTTAGCAGAAAAATTTGGAGAGTTTATCCCCACCAATTTAAATGAAAAAACGGAATGCTTGTCTTGGTTATTTTGGCAAGTTGGAAGCACACCCTATCTTGGAGGAGGCTTTGGACATTTTTATTCTTATGCGCCAGAAAAATTTCAGTATCCAATTGATAGGTATGCTATGGAGACAAAAAGGCAACTAGACGTTTTGGATCAGCAACTTAAAGATCAGGAGTTTATAATTGGCAACACCTATTCAATTGCAGATATGGCTATCTGGCCATGGTACGGCCAATTGGCGTTGGGTCGCTTATATAAAGCTGGGGAATTTTTGGATGTAAAAGAATATAAAAATGTCCTGCAGTGGGCTGAAAAACTTGATAAACGCCCGCCAGTAAGCAGAGGCAGAATGGTTAACAGATTGATAGGAAACCCAAAATTCCAACTTCATGAAAGACATGATTCTTCTGATTTCGAACTGCGCAATGAGGCAGTTTTAAAAGAGAAATCAAATTAGTAAATTTGTTAAAGCTTTTGATTTCTTGACCCTTATGAATTTTGTGTCAACCTAATGACCTTGAATTTTTTTATTCTATGTAATAAAGTGTAATTAGTATCGGGAGAAACTAAAGCTTTTAGTGCCGAAGGAGCAACCGCCCCGGAAACTCTCAGGATTAAAGGGACCGATGCTAATAGTAAGCTCTGGAGAGAGGCAAATAAATGCCCGCCGAAG
>MDTB01097054.1_pt1 | contig 13543 bp, 15 predicted proteins | sample 811161 | NCBI WGS metagenome assembly MDTB01 (sample SAMN05326650, study PRJNA326480) | marine metagenome | isolation source: seawater | place: Mediterranean Sea | collected 2009
AATTCACCTAAAGTTGCTTGCATTAAAGGTTTGCCTCTATTACAAGAATTTCCACCTGAATTGTTACCAGAACCTCTTTGTAAATTTTCGAGTTCTGCTTCAAGTTCTTGTAATTCACCTCTTAAATTGTCTAAAGTTTCTCTTATTCCATCTAATTCTTTTTGAAGGTCTTGTCTGTCTTCCTCTTTCTCCGCCGCATTTACTTCTTCTTGTTTTTCTTGTTCTTGAGTTACCATTACACCAATAGCGTTTCTTTTATTGGTAATCTCAGTCTCTAATTCGGCAATTCTCTCTTCTATATCTCCTTCGCCTTGAAATCCTTCACTCTGCTTGTAAACTAATACTATAGTTAATACAAGAACAACTACAACTAAAACTACAGTTAAAATTGATAAATCAAAATTCATTTTGGTTGATCTTCCTCTCATTTACAATATTATAAAATATTTTTTTATAATAAATACAAGTTAAATTTAAATTAAAATTAAATTAAAAGATTTTTATTACTCCTGTTAAATATGCCCAGAAAAATATTCCAACAAAACATTTAGAAAACAAGTCTAATACATTATATCCAGCATTCTTTGTTTCTTCATCCATATCGTAAAATACACCATATAAAAACCAGAAAAATACAAATGCCCAGAAAATCATTTGATTATCAAAACTGTATTTATGGTGTAAGAAAGTGAAATATATAATTCCATAAAGTAGGAAAAAGAATACAAATCCTCCTAATTGCGCTAATCTTTTATTTAACAATCCAACTTCTCCTAAATAACCAAACGCTAACATTACAAAGTTAATAACCATAATTCCTAAGAAATAACTAGCGCTCATCACGGTTTTATTATTATAACCAAAAACTAAACATAAAACTAACAACATAATTGGAGTTGTAATCATCCAATCTGTATATCGTGTTATATTTATTTCTTTATAGTTTAATTGTTTGTCCTTAATATCGTTAATTTTTTTCATGAATTGTCCATAAAAAAACGCCGCAACTACTGATATACACGTTTCTAAATTAAGAATATGTCTTATTCCAGCGTCATTGTTTCGCATTGCTTCAATAAATGTAATTGTTGCGGTAGTTAGTAAAAAGGCATATGTTATATAAAATGACACTTTAACTAATCTCTCTTTAGGATTTCCTCCTATCTTATTCTCAAGTTCTAAATTCTCCATATATTATTAAGAAATAAATTAGTTTGATTAATTTTTAAAAATTACCGATTAATATAGTATTAATTTATAATGAATAATTTTAGAAATAAATTAGTAAAAATAAAGGTTATCTTCTTTCTTTTAAAAATAAAAATAATAGCAATTAATAAAGAATTTACAACTTCCAATTGTGACCTAACAAACTTTAAAACTAAATTTTATAATACAAATAATAATCAAATGGTTATTGAAGAATATCACGAATCATGGAAAAATCTAACGCGGTTAATTATGAGAAAACCATTTTTACAAAAGGTAGAACGGTTATTATTTATTTTACAAAGATTATTAAATATAATTGAAGGTGAACATACATATTCTGATACAATAATAAACACTAAAGATGTTAGACAGTTTAATACACTATTTACAATAGCATTTTTTCCAAAAATGGTTTGCGAAAATAATGTAAAAAATAAAGATATCATTATTGATACTTCGCAAGAAATAGTAAATAATTTGATTCATATATCAAATTCACACAACCCCTCTATTATTTCTATAGTTAAATTTGGGAAAAAAATACAAAATTACCTATATTTATTTGAAATATGGCAAGATTACGATAAGGAATTTATGGTATATATTTTGGCTAAACACTATTTGTTAAATGAAATAAAAATGAATAAACCATTATCTAATTCGGAAGATAACCAAAAAATTTATTATAATGCCTTTAAAAGAGAACAAATGTCAATAAAACAAGATATAAAATATATAGGTAGTGAAAAATGGCAAACCAAATTTAATAGTCTTATTAACAATATAAATAATTATGATAAAGTTGTTAAAAGTTTGTATTGGTTAAATGTAGACTATGATTTATACAAAACACCTCCAAATATTAACACTGTTCTAAAATTATTTATGGAAACCAAGAGATTGATGAAAAATTTAGTTCCAAATAGAAAAGATATTATTGATGAACTCGATGATATGTTAAACGAACAAATAATAAAAGATGTTTTAAATGAGGAAGAAATAGACAATTCCTTTTTCAACAGAAAATGTGAATATATATTAGAAAAATTACAACTTTTACAATCCGCTGTAATGGATAAGCCTTTGGAAGATTTTAAAACTAATTTTGTTAATAAAATTTCAAACAACGAATATTTTAGAGATTTAATTCCATTTTTCTTTAGATTTGTCTTAGATTCATTAGAAAAAATCCATGAAGAGAAAGAAGCATTTATCGATTTTATTAAAAATTGAGTTTTTGTTTAAACATTCAATTCAATTAATTTAAAGACTTGTTACTAATAGGATAAATAAGATGTGTGGAATATTCGGATATTTTGGGTGTAAATGCGATAACTTTGATAGAAAAAAATTTGTTGAATTATCAAAAAGAATACGTCATAGAGGACCCGATTGGAGTGGAGTTTGGACAGATTCAACAAACGACATTGCTATTTGTCACGAACGTCTATCTATTGTAGGTGTTGATTCAGGGTCACAACCAATTGATAATAAAGAACTAGGTATTGTTCTTTCGGTAAATGGTGAAATCTATAATTACAAAGAATTATATGACGTGGTGCTTTATAACAAATATACACCACAAACAAAAAGTGATTGCGAAGTAATCATTTATCTTTATAAGGAGTTTGGAGCGCAATGTGTTAAGATGCTAGATGGTATCTTTGGATTTATTCTTTACGACTATAAAAACGGGGATGTATTAGTCGCGCGTGATCCTATAGGTATCATACCTCTTTACTATGGATTTTCTGAAAACAATGGTCTATATATTAGTAGTGAAATGAAGTCAATCCATGACCAATGTAATAACGAATCATTAAACGTATTTCCTCCAGCATCATACACTAATTTTGGATTAGATCGTATTGGTTCAATGAATGATGAAATTAATACTACAAAATATTTTGATGTAAACTGGGAAATGGACAGTTTATCATTAACTGAACAGGATTTGGTCAATAATGATTCTCCTATATTCAATTTAATGGGAGATGTTAGAAATGGATTAATTAAAGCCGTAAAGAAACGTTTAATGGCAGATGTTCCTTATGGAGTTCTTTTATCGGGCGGTCTTGATTCAAGTCTTATTTGTTCTATTACATCTAAATTACGTAGAAACTCTAATAATTCTGATTCTGATCCATGGGGTGGAAAACTTCATAGTTTCTCTATTGGATTAAAGGATGCTCCTGACCTTAAATACGCCAAAATTGTTGCCGATTTTTGTGGAACGGTTCACCATGAATATAATTTTACTGTTCAAGAAGGATTGGATGCCATTGCCGATTTAATTTGGCACCTTGAAACATATGACGTAACAACTATTCGCGCTTCTACACCAATGTATCTAATGTCTAGATTAATAAAATCTTTAGGTATAAAGATGGTTCTTTCAGGCGAAGGTGCGGATGAAATTTTGGGCGGTTATTTATATTTTCATAATGCTCCAGATGATGAACAATTTCATAACGAATGTGTTTCCCGAGTTCAAAACTTGTCGCATTTTGACTGCCTTAGAGCCAATAAGTCTACAATGGCGTGGGGTTTAGAAGCACGGGTTCCATTTTTAGATAGAGGATTTTTACAAACAGCGATGCCAATACATCCAAGTTTAAAACTAAATAAGAGTAAGAAATGCGAAAAATATATTTTGAGACAGGCATTTAGCGAAGATGTTGCTGGTGAAAAGTTTTTACCAGATGAAATTCTTTGGCGTCAGAAAGAACAGTTTTCAGATGGTGTAGGATATAATTGGATTGATGGTTTAAAAGAATATATTGAGTCTCAGATAAGTGAAGAAGAGTTTACAAACACTATATCGGAAATGGAAACCAATAATATTAGTGATATTCCAAAAACCCGCGAGGCACTTTATTATCGAAGAATTTTTGATAGATTATTTCCAAATAGATCTAATATAGTTCCTAGATGGATTCCAAGAACAGACTGGGAGGGAGTATCGTATGATCCATCAGGACGAGCACAAAAGGTTCACAACTCCGCTATTTAAATACCCCCGTCACTTCCGGTATTGTTTCCTGAATTTAAAGCAATAGTATTACCATTCGCCGATTTCTTATTAGTTTTTATTTTATTATTAGTTTTTATTTTATTATTAGTTTTTATTTTATTATTAGTTTTTAAATTGTCATTTTGTTTTATTACAAATCCGCCGGTGTATTTTCTATACATATATAAAGAAATTATTAATAACAAAATTATTATTATAATCAATATTAATTTATACTCTTCTTTTAAAATTTTTGAAATATCTAATTTATTTTCATTATTTTCATTGGTTTGCTTAAATCTTTCACTTAATACACGTGTTATACCAATAAGTTTTGGTGAAAAAAGAATGAGCGCTAATGATAACACAATACCACCATTTATTTCCTTTAATCTGTAAAAATCAAACCCAGCTATATTGTGGAAAGGTGAACCAATTAACTTCATAACTTTTCTACAAAAATAAATCATAATAAACAATATAGATGATAAAATAATTGTTTCACTGTATAAACGCACAGTTCCTAATTTTTGTAATTCTTCTTTACTTCTTGTGGGAGTCATATATGTTACAAAAGACGCGACTAATGTCCCTAACAAAAAATAAAACATACCAACATAAAAAAGATTTAATAATTTAACACTATAAAATTTTAGTCCCATATAAATATATATATTAATTTTTTTAAAATTGAATTAGTTTCTATTTAATAATAATTCATAATAATATTTCATAATTATGAATCATAATTTAATAAAAACTGGATCATGGTCGATAGTTCTTGGAAAAGGGCACTATGGTTCATTTGTTCCTTCTAAAAACGATAAATTATTTAAAGTAACTAAGATTGATGAACGGCATAATGAATTTAAATATTTAAAATTTATTAGAGAAATAAATGATTATGAAAAATATTATTCTATACCCGATAAAGAATTGTATATTATTAACCAATATGATAGTTTTTATTTAGAACTTATACATCTAACACAATATGATAAAGTTAATATATTTAGAGGTAATCTTAATGGATTTTATATAAATTATTCAGGAGACAATGACTTAATTGATTCAATTTCAGATATTGAATTATGTAACAATTTTTCAGTGTGGAATTCATATAAAGTAATTTTAAGATTTATAGAGTTTATGCTTGATGGATTATATTTTCTTCACGAAAAAAAAATTTGCCATTTGGATATTAAACCTGAAAATATTATTGTTAATAGATATACTCGTGAATTTAGAATTATTGATTTTGGATTTGCTTCTAAAGAACCGTTTACCGATTTTTTAAATGATATAAAAGGAACACCTGGATATTTTCCCAAATATTTTAAAAATGATACGATAACACCATGGTTACCTAAAATAGACGCTAACGATTTTATAAAAGACTCTAATGGTTTAATTCCTATATTTAAAAATGAAGTATTAATTTACAAAATAGATTCATATTGTCTTGGTAGAGTTTTATATTACTTAAAATATATATATGATAAAAATAAACAGTATTGTTGCTTCAATTATGAAAAGAGAAATGGTTATAAAATAGATAAAATTATTTCTAAATTACTAGAAAATGATGTATATAAAAGATTATCAATAAGTGAATGTAGACTATCTTTCTTTGATTAAAGTATAAATGCCAATATCGACATAAATATTACCACCAGTGAGCATGTATTTTGTTTAACATATGTTTCTAATTTATTTCCATACATCGGCCCAATAAGATAAATATCCTTAACTCGATGACTATGTTTTTCTACTGCCGTTAAAAATATATTTCCAAGTATAAAATAGATAGCAAATCTAATAAGTCCCATATAAAATAAGGTAATAAAATAAATTAATATTTATGAATAATTTAGTTTAGTATAAGTCTTGATGATGAATTTTTTCTTTCTCTATTTAAATTTGACTGTTTTTCCTTTATGACACAACAAACACAGCAGATATTCATAAATAAAGAAAATACAAATAATATTAATATAGCAAAAATTGCCATATCTTTAGATATTATAATATCACTATCAGATGTTCTATTTATACAAAAGTTGCTCATTAATTTATATGTATTAGAGTTATTAAGTAAATTTTAATACATTTTTAATAAATTTTTAAACTGCCATGTCTGCTTTAATATTTTTCTGTGGAAAATATCCAATAAGTTCCATATCACTCCACTCAAATTCTTCAATATTCTTTTTCTTTTCACGTATCTTGAGAATCGGTTGAGGTCTTGGAATTCTATTTATATTCTCTTCAACTCCTTCAAGATGATTTAAATATAGATGTGTATCTCCTGTAATTACGACAATTCTACCTGGTGATAGACTAATACCATCAAGGTTACATATCATATGAACAAAGAATGCCCCTGTGCATGTATTCCAGTTATTTGCCAAGAAAAAGTCGGAACTCCTAATGTAGATTTGAAGATCAAGTTCATTTGTTTTTGAATTAACGTAAAACTGATACTGACATAGACATGATGGAAGTGCCGCACGGTGTAACGTTTTAGGATTCCATAGATTTATAATGATTCTTCTACTTGTAGGGTCGTTTTTAATCAAATCTATAACATATTGTAATTGATCAAATCCATTATTATAGGGTTCAGATTCAATACAATTTATATAATCTCCACCAAAATGTCTAAAATTAAAACCATACGTTTCACCCATATCTCCTTCAGGATATTCTCCTAAACCTCTTTTATCCAAAAACTCTCTAGAAGTATTTCCATCCCAAATATTGATCCCCTTTTCTTTAAGAATATTATTATTTGTTTGACCACGTAAATACAACATTAGTTCTTCGAACACACCTCTCAGAAAAATACGTTTGGTTGTTAGCGCTGGAAATCCGTCTTTAAGATAATATTCAAATCTCATTCCAAATTTAGAAAGTGTTCCTACACCAGTTCTATCAATATTTTTGATGCCTGTATCGCGTATACTACGAAGCGCTGTTAAATATTGAATTTCAGGACTTTTCCAGATGACATTCTCATTAGCGATTGATTCATCACTTTCATATATCAAAAATCTATAATAAAGTTCCTTTCCTGTTTTTTTACATTTTGATTCTCTTATAGTCGAAACACTAGTCAATGAAAATTTATCACTATTTATCTCGGGGAAAAAGGTATCACATTGGAATTCATCGCCTTTATTTGTATAAATTTCGGTTACATAAATTTTGTTTAAACTAAAACTTGTTATCATTTCATTATAAAGTTGTGAACCTCCAATTAACCAAACATTAACTCTATTCATGTTTGTTACAAAAGTTAATATCTCATCAAATGCATTAATTAGATATGTATTTTCAAATGATTCAACCCTTTCTTTAAATTCTGTTGTATTATTTCTGGATACAACGTAACAAGTGCGGTCTTTTAATGCCCTATGGTTCTCAGGTATTGATTCCCATGTTTTTCTTCCCATAAAAAGAACATTGCTTTCTGAATCTGATACGGTATTACTAGTTTTCTGTTTAAAATATTTAAGGTCTTCCGATAGATGCCACGGTATATCACCGCCAAATCCTATTCCCCGGTCTTTTCTCTGATAAGCAACTATAATATTCATGATAATATATGTAAACTGTATTTTTCTTTTAATATACTTTTAAACTTATCAATTTTAATTATTTTAATATATTCGAAAAAATGGATTCTGAATAAAAAGAAACACCCATACCATTTTCATCCATTTCGTAGCAAAAAATCCACCCTCTTGGAATAAAAATTATTTGCCCAGCAGATATCGGAATTTCTATATATTTAGCGTTCACAACATTTGGATATTTTTCCAAATCTTGGTCCCAAAAATTTACGGCAAATTGGTCGGTTGATTTATCATAATATAAATTTTCCTTTGAATTAGGTGGAAATAAATACATGCGTTTCACACCTAACATTTGACATATTCCAAATCTATAATTTGGTTGCCTTTTTAATGTAGTTTTTGTTCCTCTCTTTTCATAATTTATCGAAAGATCCGATTTTGTATTCATAGGTAGATAGTAATAACTAAAAAATCCCTTCAATTCCTTTAGTATTGCGGTGTGTTGTTGCTGTGTCAAACTAGCATATAATTTTGGAGTTATAAAAAACACAGGGTTATTCATGTATTTAATTGTATCTAGAGGAAGACCAGTAATTATAGTTAATTTTTTTTCAAATAGAATTTTTTCAAAAAGGTCTTTCTCGGGATTTTGATATTGAAGAATTTCAAAAGTGTTAATTTCTCTATGTATCTCACCATACTGAAAATATAAAATAATAATACTAATAATAAAAAGTAGTGCCAATTGTCGCATCTAAATTAACAATATAAAATATAAAAAAAACGAAATAAATACGTCTTATCCTCCGTTTATTAAATTGTTTTTGATAATATTATTTAAAAAATTAAGATTAAAACAATATATTATAATGGAACAAAACCTTATTTACTATATTGACCAATACTTGGATGACGATTTTATGTCTCGTTCAGAACCGTTCTTTGATAGGTTAACCTGCGAGGAGGCATTTAACAATTTATGTAACAACTCATGCGAAAATATGTATTATAGAATAAATGTATCAATGCCTCTTATTGATTATGAAAATTTAGTATTGTCTTCACAAAAAATCAGAATAAGATTTGTTGATAGAGAAGTAAACCAATTACCTGAATCAACAATGGAACCTGAAATTACAACTACAGATTCTAAAGATAATTGGGAAGTCTCAAGTATTGATTCTGCGTCAACATTGATGAAAGCGTTTAGAACATATAGAGGATTCTTTATTTACAATAATAAAAAGACACGTACACTATTAGTTGAACAAAATTGGACTGACTATTTTCAAGCAACTATACATAAAAAATTACTATTTATTTCAAATAGAATTTTAACAAAAAATAATATTGACTTTTTCAATTATTTTAGAGACGTTAAAATGAGCAAGAAAATTAGTAATTTATTGAATATGTAATTTTTTTTAGAATTTAAATTTTGATGGAATCACCCCCGAAAGACTTCTTGGATCCCTGAAAATATCTTTACTTTCTCCAAGTTCAAAATATTTAATTTTTCTCTTTTTTTTGGTTGTTAGATTCTCAATCCAACACGGTCCCCAATCATTTTTAATAATATATCTATATTTCATATCGTCTATAACGAAAGGTTTCGTATTTTCGTATACATCAACATAATGCCCACCCATACTTTTCATAGTGCCAAATTCCATTGCCGATACGAATGTTTCGAACTGCCAAGGGAGTGCATGCCACCATTCACCCTTCTTATCGCTTTCAACAAGAACGATCATTCCATTTGAAATAGTTAGAGTAGTCATAGTCAAGAATTAAATAATAATTATTAATAAAAAATAAATCAATTTTGTCTAAGTCATATAACTACTGCGTATTAAATTTTAAAAATCATTTAAAGATTATTTAAAAGATATAATCATAAAGAAAATGAGCGACACAGAGGGAACAACACAAGTAGTAACACCAACAGAACCAATTCAGGTTGGAGGCCGAACTGGTCAGGTAAAGGCATTTAATGCCAAGAAGGGATATGGATTTATTAGTGTCCATGGTGAAACCGATATGGACGTATTTGTTCATCAGACAAACATTAACCCACTTAGAAGCACTTACCGCACACTAACCCGCGGCGAGTACGTATCATTCGATATTAGCGACGACGACAAACGCCAGGCACTTAATGTTCGTGGTGTAGGAGGTGGCACTCTTCGTTGCGACGCGGTAGCACAGCGCAGAACAAATGATAGTGGAGGAGATGATGGTGCTGGTGACTCAGAAGATTTCACCCAGGTGAACCGTCAGCGCCGTAACGGTGGACGTGGAGGAAGAGGTGGTGGACGTGGCGGAGGTCGTGGACCTAGACAACCCCGCGTTACAAATGCCTATGGAGAGGCACCTTCACAGGCAACAATGGCTGATTTTGTGCCAGGTAACTTCGGAGAAACTACTGCTGTAGAAACTCCTAACGAAGAATCAAACTAATTTTACTTATTTTTACTTATTAATATTAATTAATTTTAATACTGCTTGTGTTCTTTCTTTTTGAGTTATTTTTCTATGTTTATTACCATCAAATTTTGAAGGCAACCTTATAAAATATGAGCAAGTTGTATGTTTATAATTTTTCCCATTAGATTTTCTAGACACGACATTTAATCTTTCATTATCTTTCCATCCATTCCATGATCCCTTACTTCCTATTAAGTTTAACAATTCTACTTTATTTGAGAAACCATATGGAATTTTTTCGTTAAAATTTAAAGTAGAATTTTTACTAAATATTATTTGTGGTTCGGCATTCTCTAAAGAATCAATTAAATTTTTATCTTCTATGTCAGTATATTTTGAAATTCTCTTTATAGGAACTAATATATAGTCAGTTTCAGAGTTGTCTTGAATAACAGTATTAATTTTATCAAAACTATCATTATTCATAAAAATATTTGCGTCAAGAACCATTGTATACTCACACTGATTTTTAAATCTATCAATTACATAATTTCTAGCGCCATTAATATTAGATAAATACAAAATCTGTTTCATATTTGCTTTAACATCTTCAACGCTATTATTTGTTAATTTAACAGGCATTGTAGAAAAATATTTTTTATTAAACGGTATTGTTTCATAGTGTTTATCGTTTTGCTTCAATAATTTGATATATTTGTCTTCCATATTTTTATCTACAATTCTATTTAAAACCCAAACCTTTTTAACATTTGGAAATTCTGGTTCATTATCTAAAATATATTTTAAATTAGAATAATTTTGATTTGGATCATTTATATAAGGCAAACAATTACCTATTATTCTTACCATATAAATATTTTTATCTTTATTTTTATTTGTTAAAATATTATCTGGTTCATTGTTTGTAAAACCTTCACGATTAAATTTAAAATATATTGAAATAATAATTAATAAAATAAGTATTGATAACGCTACTTTCATTAAAATTAAATAAGAAATAAATCTTTAAAAATAAATTTACCTATAGTTACTTGTTTAATTTTAATATTTATTTCAAATTAAACTAATTATTTTGTTTTATTATATTATAAAATGCCAAGAAGAATGCGTTCAAAAAAGAATAGAAAACAATCAAAATCGGAAGCAAAAGTTGGACAAATGAGAAATGGTACTCGCGGAAACCTTCAGTTATCATTAGCCGAACTCTCAGCAAACCGTGATTATGCTGGAGCACAAACCCATTTAAAAATGAGAAAGGATAACTTGCGTGCTTTACAATTACTCGCTAACAGATTAGCAAAAGTTGAAGACCTTACCGAACTTGGTGTTTCACCTTCACAAAGTAAAGGACTTGGCAAACATTTTGTTCACACATGTGAATCTGGTTTAGCCCCTTGTTTTTCAAAAGATGATTTACATAAATTCCCTGAAGTTAAAGGAAATAATGTAGTTCAAGGAAATGGAAATAACCCTAAAGGACAAATCGCATTTTGTGACCTCCTTGAAAAGGTTACCAAAAACTTATACAAGAGTTCAAAAGTATTTGCTAAAGACCGTGTTTTAATGGCACTTAAATCTTTACGCCAACACTTTTCAAAGATGAAATCCGCCTCTGCGTCAAATTCACCAAAATCAGTAAAAGCAAGTGTAAGAACTACTCACTTAGAAACTGCTAAAGTAAGAAGAGTCTCTAACTCACCAAGATCAAGTACTCGTTCATCTTCAAGAAGTGTTAGATCAGCTAGTTCAAACTTTGGATATAACGCACCTGGTATGAATAATTTTAGTGAAGGTAGTCATGTAATATCATTATCTGGAGATTGCAAAGTAAAAGAGACTGTTTCACAAATACAAGAAATTCTCGATAATTGTGGAAATTCCGATACACGTCAAGAAGTTGTTTCTCAGTTAAGAGTTTAAATCTAAATATTTTAGTTAAAATTGTTTTATTACCATATTTATTATAACTTAATAATGTTTACTTTTCTATTTAATTATTTACTTTAATTTTATAAATTAAATTTAAAATTTATTTTTTTAAAAAAGTTTTAAAATATTTTTCTCTCTCCCCCCTCTGTCAGAGTTCTTTTTAGTTTACTTTTATACTTTTTTTTTATTTTTTTCTTTTAAAAATGTTATATTAGTCATTTTATTAAGGTGTTTATTCTTTTGATTATTAAATATATTATTTATTAAACCTTTTTAGTTTAAAAAAGTATAAAAAAGTTTAAAAAAAGTATAAAAAAGTATATAAATGAATATTAATTTTCTATAATATATACAATGCCAATTTATGAATGTCAAATCTGTAATTATAAGACAAAAATTAAATCACAACTGACCCGACACCATAATACTCAAAAGCACGCAAATAACATATTAAAACAGGAACAAAAATGGTCTGACGATATTGATTTAAACAAAAAAGAACCGAAAAAGAACTCAAACTATACTTTTTGTCAAAAAAAAGAACCGAAAAAGAACTCAAAAAGAACCGAAAAAGAACCGGGAGACCCTGAAAATCCCGAAAAAATGGCAAATTCCGAGAATTTTTTAATGGAAGCCAAAAACTCAGAAAATATTTGTGAATTTTGTGGAACCAGTTTTAAAACTCGGCATATTATGCTAAAACATATTAGACTAAACTGTAAGTCTAAGAAGGAGTTTTTCGTAAACCAGAATGCTAAAGATAAAGAGATTCAAGAATTAAAGTCTCAAGTTAAAGAATTGATATCTAAAGTAGGAACAACAATGACTACAATTAATAATCAAACCTATAACCAGCAAACAAATGTTCAACAAAACAATGTTAACCTTAATGTATTTGGTAAAGAAGACTTATCAATGTTAACCGATGATGTAAAGAGAGAATTGATAAAAGGTCCATACGATATGATGCCCAAATTAATGGAAATGGTCTATTTTAATAAAGAATATCCTCAAAATCATACTTTAAAATTAGTAAATAAAAACAAGGATATATTAAAAATTTATGATAAGAATGGTTGGAAATATGTTGATAAAGATTCAACCGTTGATTATATTTTAGAAGATAAAAATTGTGAAGTTGATGACTACTATGATTTAAACGCAGAAGAATTCACTCATTTTGTGAAGAATACTTATAAAGATTTTAGACGTGTATTTGATTCTCGGGATAAAGAATTATGGAAAAAAATAAAACGTGACGTAGACTTACTATTATGGAATAATATGAAAAATTAATTTAAAAATAAGATTATTATTTTTAATAATGGAAACCGCTGATATATGGATAGGTATAATAATTCCT
>MDTB01153402.1_pt1 | contig 13543 bp, 13 predicted proteins | sample 811161 | NCBI WGS metagenome assembly MDTB01 (sample SAMN05326650, study PRJNA326480) | marine metagenome | isolation source: seawater | place: Mediterranean Sea | collected 2009
AATGGGAAGCAATGAAAGCTGGTCTATAATTTAGTTTTATAGATTAAATTTTTATTATATTATTAGGGCGATTATTATTATAATCGCCCTTTTTTATTATGAGCAATGAACAAATATTATCATCCGATGGTCAACCCTTAGAAGTTAGTTTAAAAAAAGCTGAAAGAAGAAATAAGTTAAGAGCATTATTTCTTGTCGCGCCTTTATTCTTTTTTATTTTAATTATTTATATATTTCCAATTGGGGATATGCTTTTTAGAAGTGTTGATGATCGAATGATCACAAAAATGTTGCCAAAAACCTTTAAATCAATGGAGCAATGGGATGGTAAAGAACTTCCAGAAGAACCAGTTTACCAAGCTATTTATGAAGACTTATTATTTTTAAAAAAAAATAAAACCTACGGCAAAATTATAGCTAGACTGAATTATGAAAAAGGTGGTTTTAGTAGTTTGATAAAAAAAACAGTAAGAAAACTGAATAAGTTTGAAAAAAATAATTACAAAGAGCAATTCATTAAGGTTCATAAAAGATGGGGACAAATTGAGTACTTACGTGCTTTAAAAAATGCTGCTCCAAATTTTACTACTGCAAAATATTTAAAAGGTGTAGATCTAATAATAGACCAAAATAAAAAAATTGTTCAAGTTGAAGAGAGTAGAAGAATTTATAAAACTTTATGGTTAAGAACATTTAACGTTGCTTTGTGGGTTACTATTTTTTGTTTTGTTCTTGCTTATCCAATAGCTCATTTATTAGCTACATTACCTATGAAATATAGTAATTTATTGATGATTTGTGTATTACTTCCATTTTGGACATCTCTATTAGTTAGAACGTCGAGCTGGATGGTCTTGTTACAACAACAAGGCCCAATCAATGATTTAATTGTTTGGCTTGGTATTGCAGCAGATGATAATCGTCCAGAATTAATGTTTAATATTGTTGGAACATTCGTTGCAATGACACAAATATTATTGCCTTTTATGGTCTTACCTCTTTATAGTGTTATGAAAACTATATCTCCAAGCTTAATGAGAGCAGGAAAATCATTAGGAGGAACTCCTTTTATAGCCTTTAGAAAAGTTTATTTTCCTTTAACAATTCCAGGTATTGGAGCGGGATGTTTGTTAGTTTTTATTTTAGCAATTGGTTATTATATAACTCCTGCTTTAGTTGGGGGTGCAGGTGGATCATTAATCAGTAATATAATAGCATATCATATGAAAAGTTCTTTAGACTGGGCTTTTGCCTCAGCATTAGGAACAATGTTGTTGGTTAGTATTTTAGCTCTCTATTGGGTTTATAACAAATTAGTAGGAATAGATAATATTAAATTAGGATAAATTATGTTGTCATTACCAAATTATACATCACTAAGTTATAGAATATGGCACTACACATATTTGACAATATGTGGTTTAGTATTTTTCTTTTTAGTCGCACCACTATTTGTAATTCTTCCATTATCTTTTAATGCTGAACAATACATTCACTTTTCATCAAAGATGTTAGCACTTGACCCAGAAGGTTTTTCTTTAAGATGGTATAAAGATATGATTTACGGAACTAAAAATCCATGGGGACTAGCAGCAAAAAATAGTATTATTATAGCATTTTTTGCAACCATTGGATCAACAATTCTTGGAACAGTTGCTGCACTGGGTTTAAGCAGCAGACACATGCCTTACAAGGCGGCTTTTATGGCTTTATTAATTTCACCAATGATTGTTCCACTAATTATTTCGGGAACAGCAATATTTTTCTTTATGGCAAAAGTAGGTTTAGCAGCAACACACACAGGAATAGTTATTTCTCACATTATTTTGGGAACACCATTTGTAGTAATTACAGTTACCGCAACATTGAGTGGCTTTGATCACAGTGTTACTAGAGCCGCTGCAAGCTTAGGTAGTAATCCAGTAAATACTTTTATGAAAGTAACTCTGCCATTAATTACCCCAGGAGTAATTTCAGGCGCTCTATTTGCTTTTGTTACATCGTTTGATGAAGTTGTAGTCGTATTATTCTTAGCTGGACTTGACAATACCACCATACCTATTCAAATGTGGGTTGGATTAAGAGAGCAATTAAGTCCAACCATAATGGCTGTAGCAACATGTTTGATTATAATGTCAACTTTAATTTTAGTTACTGCAGAATTATTAAGAAGAAGATCAGAAAGGTTAAGAGGAATTAAAATTAATTAAGCATCTTAAAAGTATTTATAAAATCAGGCCTTAATACATATTCATAGTTTTTCATAAATTTAATTTTTTCTAATACTTCTAAACCATATAAAACTTTACCAACCGGTGTATATTCTCCATTGAATAATGGCTCATCTTGAAGAATAATAAAAAACTGACTATCCTCAGTGTTATTTTTAAAGGTTCTAGCTAAAGCAACACTTCCCTTAGTAAACTCAAAATTATCGTTAAATTCTGATTTTATAGCTCCCAATCCTGACTTTCCAGTTCCAATTTTTGCATAGTTTATTTCATTTTTTTTTCCAAATTCTAGATCACCAGCCTGAACTAATTTTTCTTCAATCACTCTATGAAAAGCTACATCATTATATGCATTAGATTTAATTAAGATTTTAAGACGTTTTACAGCATTAGGAGAAATATTAGGGTAAAGTTCTATAATGACATTACCACAAGAGGCGTTTAGTACAGCAATATTTTCAGGATTTTCAAAAACAATATCTTTTGGATCATATTTTTTTACAAATAGACATTTATTTTTTATCAAAAAATATGATGAAAAAGCAAAAATGCACAACAATATCAAAAATGTTAGTATCATTTTCTCAAATAATGATGCTTTTATTTTTCTTATCATTTAGTTGTAGTATTATTTTTAACTTTCATATTTCCAGGAAAATTAAAATTATTATCAATTTTTAATAATCGATTTTTAATAAAGAAAATTTTTTTTCTTAAAATTGAATCAGTGTCACTTATTTCTTTTAAATCTTTTTGATTTAATATCATTATATGAGAGAAAGTTTCTGCCATATCTTCTGAAGGCGTTGATTGAGAATATTCAGTAAAAAAACCATTTGTATTTTTGTAAGTATTTAAACCAAATCTTTTACCACAAGTAGAACATTGCTCATATTCAAAATTATTTTTATTAAATGTTTTCCATTCTTCATCATTAAATAAATCCTTAAAACTGTCATTAATTATATGAAAAACTTCATGATGAATTATTCTTTTAAAATACTTACTATTAAATTTTATATCGAGTATTAACGTTTTCATAATATTATCTGGAATACCAGCAGTGTTAATTCCTGAGATAGATAAATTTTCACACATAACGATATATTTAAGGTTTATTTTTTTTAAAAAAACTTTTGAATATTTATTAAGATTACTGTTGATAATTTTATATTTATTATCATAATCTTTTTTAATCGCATCAAAACAGACAATATTTTTTTTAACACCTAACCTAAATGGTTTACTAGCAAAGAAATATTTAAGTTTATTTTGTGTTTTAATTTCATATATTTCTAAATTGGGTATCTTAATTAAATTATAAATAGTGTTAGCTTTGATGGGAGATGTAAAAAAAAAAGTAGTAAAATAACCTTAAATAAGCTCATAAATATCAACATAGAAGATATTCCAATTTAATAGAATGTGGTACATTTTATTTATATATGAAAAAAGAAAAACATAAAATTTCAATTCAACCTGTGAGTGGAACTAAAGTCCCAAGATTTGCTGGACCATCTACTTTTGCTAGATTACCCGAGTTGAGAGATGTAGAAAATTGTGATGTTGCTATAGTTGGAATTCCATTTGATGCAGGTACTAGTTATAGACCTGGAGCTAGATTTGGACCTCAAAGTATTAGACAAGCCTCAAGACATTTAAGAACCAACTATCACCCAAGTTATGATGTGGAACCTTTTAAAGTTCAGCAAGTTGCAGATGCAGGTGATATAACCTGTAATCCTTTTAATATTAATGAAGCTATAAAACAAATTGAAGAAGGGGCAATAGAGCTTTTGAATAAAGTTGGAGGAATTATAAGTTTAGGAGGAGATCATACAATTGCATTTCCTTTATTAAGAGCTATGAATAAAATTAATAATGCTCCAGTTGCTTTAGTTCATTTTGATGCTCATTTGGACACCTGGGACACCTATTTTGGTGCTCCTTATACTCACGGAACACCCTTTAGAAGAGCTAGGGAAGAAAACCTTTTTTTGGATAATGCATCTATGCATGTTGGAATTAGAGGTCCACTTTATAGTAGAGATGATTTAAAAAATGACGAAAGTTTTGGTTTTAAGATCATTCATTGTGATGAATTTCAAACTCAAGGCACTGGAAAAATTATTGAAAGAATTAAAAAAAGAGTAGGTAATAATCCTTTGTATTTATCAATAGACATAGATGTATTAGATCCAGCTTTTGCACCAGGCACTGGAACACCTGAAATAGCAGGAATGACAACTAGAGAAATTGTTAATGTCATAAGAGGGTTATCAGGATTAAATTTAATCTCAGCAGATGTTGTAGAAGTTTCACCAGCGTATGATCATGCTGAAATTACCTCTTTAGCAGCAGCAACAATTGTGTATGAATTAACTAATTTGTTTGCAAAAGTTAAAAGATAATATATTTTTTATTTATGTTAGATAAAAAAAAATTTTACATTAATGGACAATGGATATCTCCAAAAAGACCCAAAGACCATATTGTAATTGATCCTTCAACCGAAGAAGAATGTGCGGTTATATCTTTAGGAGAAAAAGAAGATGTAAATGAAGCTGTTAGTGCAGCCTCAAAAGCCTTCGAAACATGGGCATTTTCATCAAAAGCGGAAAGACTAAAATACTTAGAAACTTTATATGAGGTATATAAAAAAAGGTGGACAGACATGGCTAAAGCTATTTCTTTAGAAATGGGAGCACCTATTGATTTTTCCACACAATTACAAGCTGGAACCGGTGCAAGTCATATTAAAACTTATATTAAAGTTTTAAAAAATTATACATTTGAAAAAATATTAGGTGATCACGCTCCTAATAATAACATTCTACATGAACCCAAGGGAGTTTGTGCATTAATTACTCCATGGAATTGGCCAATGAACCAGGTTTGTTTAAAAGTAATTCCGGCTATAGCAGCAGGATGCACAATGGTACTTAAGCCATCAGAAATAGCTCCATTGTCATCAATGATATTAGCAGAAATGATAGATGAAATTAAATTACCAAAAGGTGTATTTAATTTAGTTAATGGAGATGGAGAGATTACTGGAAATGCATTAACTAGCCATCCAGGTGTAAATATGGTTTCATTTACAGGATCTACTAGAGCGGGGGCATTAATTTCTCAAAATGCGGCAAGTGACTTTAAAAGAGTAAGCCTTGAGCTCGGAGGAAAAGGTGCAAATATTATATTTAAAGATGCAGATCCTGAAGCAGTTGAAAGAGGTGCTTTAAGATGTTTTAGAAATACAGGCCAATCTTGTAATGCACCAACAAGAATGTTGGTTGAAAAATCAATGTATGATGAAGCTGTTCAAAGAGTTAAAAATTGTGCAAACTCGATGAAAGTTGACGTTGCAACAAAAGAAGGCGACCATATTGGTCCAGTTGTTTCAAAAACACAATTTGATAAAATTCAAACATTAATTCAAGCTGGTATTGATGAAGGGGCAAAATTAGTTGCTGGAGGAACAGGCAAACCAGAAGGATTAGATAAAGGATATTTTGTTAAACCAACAGCATTTGCAGATGTTAATAACCAGATGCAAATTGCAAGAACAGAAATATTTGGACCAGTTCTATCAATAATATCATTTGAAACAGAAGAAGAAGCAATTTCGATTGCTAATGATACACCTTATGGACTTTTAAATTTTATTCAAACTCAAGATCAAAAAAAAGCAAATAGAGTGGCTAGAAAATTAAGATCTGGCATGGTTGATATTAATGGAGCGGGTTTAGCACCAGATGCCCCATTTGGTGGCTATAAACATTCTGGAATTGGCCGTGAAGCTGGAAAATTAGGTTTAGAAGAATATTTAGAAGTTAAAGTGGTTAGTGGTTGGAATAATTAATTTACTATAGAAATATTTTTTATTCCCTCAAGTAATTTTAAACATTTTTTAAGTTCATTCAAAATAATATATTCGTCAATTTTATGAGCTTGGTGTATTGATCCAGGACCACAAACCACTGTACTAATTCCTATTTCTTGAAAAAGTCCCGCTTCAGTTCCAAATGAAACAACTTCTCTTGAATTATCTCCAGTTAAACCTGAAATCAATTCACAAGCATCAGATTTTTCATCTCTATCAAAACCTGTTACTTCACCAATAATTTTTTTTGTAATAGATGCTTTTGAAAAAATTTTTTTCATTTCAGGCAAAAGAATCTCATGAGCATATTTGTCTAATTCTAAATTTAAAAACTCACCATCTTCTTTCACCACTGGTCTTGTTTCCCAATTTACATGACACTTATCAGCAATTACATTATGAGCTATTCCACCAAAAATTCCACCTATAGAAAGTGTTGAATGAGGTGGATCAAAAATAGAGTCTTTTGGAGTTCTATCTTTAAGTTTTTCTCTTAATTCAATTAATTTATTTACATATCTAGAAGCATATTCAACAGCGTTTACACCTTTGTGTGGAGCAGAACTATGGCCCGCTAAACCCTCAAAATAAGTTGTGTATTCATAGCAGCCTTTGTGTGCATCAATAATTTTCATATTTGTAGGTTCACCAATAATGCAAATACCATCTTTAATTCCACGTTTTTTTAATTCTTCAATTAAAATTGGAGCACCTATGCACGCGGTTTCTTCATCAAAAGTAAATGAGAAATGTATATCTCTATCTAAATTTGTTTTGCTATAAATTGGTGCAAAAGCTAAGACACATGCAATAAAGCCCTTCATATCGCATGCACCTCTCCCATAAAGTTTTTTATCTTTAATAGTTGCTTCAAAAGGATTTGTGCTCCAACCTTTTGAAACTGGAACAACATCTGTATGACCTGATAATATTATTGGTTTTTTCCCATTTGGTTTTTTTGCTTTTATTGTTGCAAAAAGGTTCTGTTGTTTAGGATTTTCTTTATTAGATGTTCTAAATGATGTAGCCCCAATATTTTTTAAAATTTCATCACAGTAGTTAATTAGCGAAGTATTATCTTCTCCAGATATTGTTTTAAAAGCAATTAAGTCAGTTAAAATCTTTATAGAATTATTAAATAACTGATCTGTATTATTTTCTGTACTCATAAATATTATCTAATATATATTAAATTAATGAAAGAACAAATAACCTACGATATTTTTGATAGAATTGATATAAGGGTAGGGACCGTTATATCTGTAAAAAAAAATGAAAAAGCTAGAAAACCCTCTTTAGTTCTAGAGGTTGATTTTGGAGAGGATATTGGAATTAAGAGATCCTCAGCACAAATAACACATTATTACAATGAAGAGAATTTAAAGGGAAAACAGGTTATAGGTGTATGTAATTTTCCTGAAAAAAATATAGCTGGAATTATTTCACAGGCTCTTATTCTTGGATCAATAGATGAAGAGGGAAAAGTTATTTTAGTTCACCCATCTCAAGATTCCAAAAATGGTCTTCCTGTCGCTTAATCAATGCATCCAGAATTATTAGTATTAGTGGGAATATCGCTTTCTATGGGTTTTACACCAGGACCAAATAATGCTGTTGCTGCATATTCAGGTTTTAATTTTGGTATCAAAAAGACAATACCATTAATTCTTGGAGTTGGAATTGGATATACAATATTAGTTATATTAGTTAATTTTGTTTTAATATCCACTTTTAAAAGTTACCCTATTATTCAAGAAATTATTAAAATACTTGGGACTTTTTTTTTACTTTACTTGGCATATAAAATTTCATTTTCAAAAATTTCAACTGAAGAAAAAACAGAAAATCCAGTAAGATTTATTGATAAATTTTTATTTCAATTTATAAACCCTAAAGGTGTAATGGCAGCAATGACATTAGTTTCAAATTTTGTCGAACGTGGTGAAAATTATTTGAATCATTCAATTTGGGTAATTACAGTTTGTAGTGTGACAGCTTTTTTAAGTATCACATCATGGACGTTTTTTGGCAAATTTTTAAGGAAATTTGCGACAAATAATAGTTTCATAAAACGATTTAATTATGCTATGTCCATGCTACTTGTTGTGTGCATAATAGGCTTTTATATCTAAAATAATGAAACCAGGCATTAAAAATTCTTATAAATCTTTAAAAACAATTACTATTAATAGTAAGGAATATAAATATTATTCTTTAAGTGAAGCTGAAAAAAATGGATTAAATGGAATTTCAAAACTTCCTAAATCTTTAAAGGTACTTTTAGAAAATCTTTTAAGATATGAAGATGATTTATCAGTAACTAAAAATCAAATAGATTCAATTAAAAATTGGCTTAAAAATAAAAAATCAGATACCGAAATAGCATATAGACCTGCTAGAGTTTTGTTACAAGACTACACAGGTATTCCAGCTGTTGCAGATCTTGCGGCAATGAGAGAGGCCGTCAAAGAAAAAAATAAAGACCCAAACACTATAAATCCACTTTCCTCAGTTGATTTAGTTATAGATCATTCGGTTCAGGTAGATAAATCATCTAATGCAGATTCATTTGAAAAAAACGTAGACATTGAATTTCAAAGGAATGGAGAACGGTATTCATTCTTGAAATGGGGACAACAAGCATTTAATAACTTTAGAATAGTTCCACCTGGAACTGGAATCTGTCATCAAGTAAATTTAGAATATTTATCTAAAGTTGTCTGGACTGAAAAATTTGAAGATAAAGAATATTTATTTCCTGATACTTTAGTTGGAACTGATAGTCACACTACTATGGTAAATGGATTATCAGTCCTTGGTTGGGGTGTTGGAGGTATTGAGGCAGAAGCTGGCATGTTAGGACAACCAATATCTATGTTGATACCTGAAGTTATAGGATTTAAGGTAACCAACAAAATGCCCGAAGGAACTACAGCAACTGATTTAGTTTTGACTGTTGTTAAAATGTTAAGAGACAAAGGTGTTGTAGGAAAATTTGTTGAATTTTATGGAGAAGGTTTACAAAATTTAACGCTAGCAGATAGAGCAACTATTGCAAATATGGCACCAGAGTATGGGGCTACTTGTGGTTTTTTTCCTATTGATGAAGAAACATTAAAGTATTTAAGATTTTCAGGCAGAGATGAAAAAACTGTATTAATAGTTGAAAAGTATGCAAAAGAGCAGGGTTTATGGGCAAGTGATGAAGTTAATTTTACTGATACTCTTTCTTTGGATATGTCGACTATAGTTCCTACAATTTCAGGACCTAAAAGACCTCAAGATAAAGTCTTATTAACCAACGCATCAGAAGGATTTAAAAAAGTTTTAGAAAAAGAGACAAAAACAAATAAAAAAAATGTTTCAAAAGTTTTAGATGAAGATTATGAAATAGAGGACGGATCTATATTAATTGCAGCAATTACCTCTTGTACAAATACTTCTAATCCGAATGTTTTAATAGCAGCTGGGTTACTCGCAAAAAAAGCAATTGAGCTAGGACTAAAAACTAAACCATGGGTAAAAACATCATTAGCTCCTGGCTCCCAAGTAGTTACAGACTATTTAGCAAAAGCTGGGTTAAATATTTATTTAGATAAATTAGGATTTAATTTAGTAGGGTATGGGTGCACAACTTGTATTGGAAACTCTGGGCCCTTACGTGAAAATATTGTTAATGCAATTAAAAAAGAAAATATTTATGCGGTATCAGTATTATCAGGAAATAGAAATTTTGAAGGTCGTATTTCACCACATATAAAAGCAAATTATTTAGCTTCACCACCACTTGTTGTAGCCTATGCATTAGCAGGCCACATGGAATTTGATTTTTATAAAAACTCTCTAGGCAAAAATTCAGAAGGTAAGGATATTTTTCTAAAAGATATTTGGCCATCAAATAAGGAAATAGAAGATACATTGAGAGATGCTTTAAATGCTGAGATGTTTGTAAAAAGATATTCCAATGTTTCTGAGGGACCCATACAATGGCAAAAAATTAAAACAGAAAAAAGCAGCATATATAATTGGGATGAAGGCTCGACTTATGTAAAAAAACCACCATTCTTTGACAATCTTTCTGATAAACCGGAAGGATTTAAAGCTATTAAAAACGCTAGACCATTATTAATTTTAGGTGATATGGTTACTACAGATCACATTTCTCCAGCTGGTAATATTCAAAAAGAAAGTCCAACAGGAGAATACTTTATGGAGCATCAAATTTTACCTAAAGATTACAATTCATATGGCTCAAGAAGAGGTAATCATGAAGTGATGATGAGAGGAACATTTGCAAATATAAGAATTAAAAATGAAATGGCTCCAGGAACAGAGGGTGGTTTCACTAAATTACATCCAGAAGAAAAAGTTATGCCAGTATATGATGCGGTAGTAGAGTATAAAAAAAGAGGAACTGATCTAATAGTCTTTGGAGGAAAAGAATATGGAACAGGATCATCAAGAGACTGGGCAGCAAAGGGAACAAAATTATTAGGTGTTAAAGCTGTAGTAGCTGAGAGTTTTGAAAGAATTCATAGATCAAACTTAATTGGAATGGGAATTTTACCGCTTCAATTTACAGGTAATATGAATAGAAAAAATATTAATTTAACTGGATCAGAATTAATAAGTATAATTGATTTAGAAAAAGGTATTAACCCATCTGAAAAAGTAGAGGTAGAGATTAAATATAAGTCAGGTGATATTAAAAAGATTGAAACATTGTGCAGAATAGATACAAAAAATGAACTTGAATATTATAAAAACGGTGGAATACTTCAATTTGTATTAAGGAATATGATTTAAAAAATGGATGAAGAAATAGCAATAATAGATGCAAAAAGCAGAAATGAAAAAATCAAAAATTTTTTTATCAAAAATAAAAAAAAGATAATTTTAATAATTTCAATATTTTTATTTGGAATTATTGCATATTTTGCATACGAAGCTTTTTTAAAAAGTAGCAAAATCAAGATTGCTGAAAGATATAATAAAGCCACAATTAATTTTATTTCAGGTGATACGGAAAATGCAAAAAAATCTTTTTTAGAAATAATAAACAAAGGTGACAAAACTTATTCAATACTATCATTATATTTCTTATTAGATAACGATATAATAGCTGAAGTAGATGAAGTTAACGAACTTTTTGATACTGTTCTAAATATTTCTGGAATTAAAAAAGAAATTAAAAATTTAGTTATATTTAAAAAAGCATTATTTAATTCAGAATTCGAGTCAGAAAATAATTTAATAGAAATTTTAAATCCAATTATAAATTCTGAAAGTATATGGAAATCTCACGCTTTATATCTTATGGCTGAATATTTTTACTTTAAGAATGAGAAACAAAAATCTAGAGAGTTTTTTAATGAAATATTAATTTTAGAGAATGGCAATTTAAATATAAAGACAGAAGCACAAAAAAGACTTAATAGAGATTTTAGTGAATAAAATTTTTGGAATATTATTAATAGCAATATTATTAAATCAGTGTTCATTAGATAATAAGTCAGGATTATGGAGCAAGCCACAAAAAATAAAAGAAACTAAGAAAGAGCAAGTTAAAGAATTATTTAAAAAAGAAGAGGCTTCTAGAAAAGAGTTTAATCCAAATTTACAAATAAAACTGACAGCAAAATTGATTAATAATAGTTTTATAAATAATTTTGATAATAACAATGGTAGAATTAATTATAATGGAAATCTAGAAAGTATTTCTAAATTTAAATTTTCAAAAATTGATAATTTTGATCAATTTGAACCTGAAATTATTTTTGATGATGGAAATGTAATTTTTTTTGATAATAAAGGTTCAATTTTAAAATTTAATAATTCATCTAAATTAATATGGAAAAAAAATTTTTACTCTAAGTCTGAAAAAAAATTAAAACCAATACTATTTTTTGCTAAAACAAAAAATAAACTTATTGTAACAGATAATATAACAAAATATTATGTATTAGACATAAATACTGGTGATTTATTATGGTCCAAAAATAATATAGCACCATTCAATTCTCAAATAAAAGTTTATAAAGATAGATTTTTTGTAATAGATTTTGAAAATATTTTAAGATGTTTTTCAGTTATAGATGGAAAAGAATTATGGAAAATAAATACAGAAAAATCTTTTGTCAAATCACAAAAAAAACTTTCTCTAGTTATAGTAAACAATACAGTTTACTTCAATAACTCTATTGGAGACATAAGTGCAGTAGACGCTAACAAGGGAAATCTATTATGGCAAACACCAACTCAAAGTACAGAAGTTTATGAAGATGCTTTTTTATTAAAAACATCAGATTTAATTGCTGACAGAGAGTCGATTATATTTTCTAATAATAAAAATGAATTTTTTTCTTTAGATATTAAAACTGGTAATCTGAAATGGAAGCAAAAAATTAATTCTAATTTAAGATCAACTATAATCGATGATTTAATTTTTTCTATAACTATTGAGGGTTTCTTGACTATAATTGATAAAAAAAATGGTAATATTATTAGAATCACAGATCTCTTCAAAGAGAAAAAAGATAAAAAAAAGTCAGAAATTGAACCAATTGGATTTATTGTTGGTAAAGAAAAAGTTTTTTTAACAACGAATAATGGCAGATTAGTAGTTATTGATATACTAACAGGTAAAAAAATATCAACCTTAAAAATTGATAATGAAAAAATTTCAAGACCATTTATTTTAGATCAAAATTTATTTATAATTAAAGAAAATTCTATAATTAAACTAAATTAGTAATGTTGTTAAAGTTACTTGAAAAACTAGGTAGAAAAAAAACAGTACTAGACAGAGGCCCTTCACATCCAAGATATGATCAAGCTAAACCATGGATGAATAGATATTATGTTTTGTTTAGAAGAAGACCAAGATGGTTTCCATTCAATATTTTAATACATGAAATGCTAGCAGATGATCATGGAGAGGGAGTTCATACTCACTTATGTCCATATATTACAATAATACTTAGAGCAGGATATTGGGAAACATTAAAAAATGGTAAGAAATGGAGACCACCTGGTTATATTGGTTTTAGATCAGCAAATAATCTACATCGTGTTGATTTAGAGCCAGGGACTAAACCGATGACTTTATTTATACCTGGACCTTTTGGATTAAGAAAAGGTTCAAGATCTAAGTATGGTATAGATTTTAAAGATAAGAATTAAGTTATTTTTTTAAACTCTGAAAAGCCTCAAGGGCAGCATTTCTTGCTGAGGTGTGTTCTACAATGGGTGATGGATAATCTTTACCAATAATAATTTTTAATTCTTCTTGATACTTAATATCTAACTCCCAAGGTTTATATAAAAATTCACTAGGTATGTTTTTTAATTCCGGTACCCATTTTTTTGTGTATATACCATTTTTATCAAACTTTTCCCCCTGAAGAATGGGATTAAAAATTCTAAAGTA
>MDTB01230488.1_pt1 | contig 13540 bp, 14 predicted proteins | sample 811161 | NCBI WGS metagenome assembly MDTB01 (sample SAMN05326650, study PRJNA326480) | marine metagenome | isolation source: seawater | place: Mediterranean Sea | collected 2009
ATCAATAGAAATAAACGATGAGGATGGATTTATTGAACTTAGTGTTTTTGATAAAGATCCTTTAATCTCATCATTAATAGCGAAAAAAGCAAATGAAATCCTTCAAAGAAGCATTATTGATTTTAAGTTAAAAAATATTAATGATATTTATAATTTTACTATCAGTCAATTTGAAATTTCAAAAAAAAATTTATACAAAATTCAAAATAATTATGCAGAATTTAAGGATTCAAATGTTTCTATAAGCTCAGATAAATTTTATACTGAACTAAATAGAATTGAGACTGAATTAAATATTTCAAAAAACATATATAATGAATTAGCACTTACTAAAGAAAGAACCGCAATAGATGTTAAAAAAAACACCCCTATATTCACAATAATTAATGAGGTAAACATACCCAATAGAAAATATTATCCTAAGAGATTAATAATTGTGATTGGATTTTCTATACTTGGTATTTTAATAAGTTCATTTTGGATAATTTTCGAAAAAAAATTATTGAATCTAATTAATGATATTAAAGATAAAATAAATTAAAGGATTTATAAATAAATTTTAGGAACACTTTTCCAATCTACTACTTTATTTGCTTCTCTTAAATCAATAAATTTAAAATCATCTACCCATTTTTCTAATTTATATTTAGTTGATTTTAACCCAACATATGATTTAAAAATTCTTAAAGGTGAAAGGCCCTTAATTATAGGTTGATTTATATCAAAATCTCTGGGATGAAAATAAGACATTACATAATTAGATTTTTTTGTAAAATGTTTAATAAAATTATAAGGAGAAACTCTAAAGTAACCACCTCCTGAAAAAATAAATGAAAAATTTAATATATTAAATTTATTTATTGGAAATTCTTTTATTGAAAAATCTTTATAATAAATTAAAGATGGGGTTGAACTAGTAAAGGATGCGAACCCACCATGAGCTCTATCAGCTGGGAAGATTGATGAATCAATTTTAATTCCATTTTTAACTAATATTTCAAAGACCCATTTATTATCTTCTCTTATAGAAAAACCAGGTGCTCTAAAGCATTTAATTTCTTTTCCAATTAAATTATTTAAATAAAAAATAGATCTTTTTAAGTCTTCATCTACTTGTTTTCTAGATTGATTATATAAAAGTTGATGCATATGAGTATGTGAGCCAATTTCATATCCTTGTTGGTCAATTTTTTTTATTATCTCTGGATATTTTTTAGCTATCCATCCAACAATAAAAAAAGTTGCTTTTATTTTTTTTTTTTTTAGTAATTTGAAGATAATTTCCATATTATCATGAATTCTGCAATCAAAATTATCCCAGTTTCTATAATTTTCTGTATAGCTATGATCTAATAAATGAAACCATTCTTCAATATCAAAACTTAATATTCTCATTTCCAGTTTTTTAGGTCTACATCTAATAAATTTTCAATCTTAATTATATCTCTTAAATATTGTTTTTTTAAAATACTTTTAGATTTACTATCTAATTCATTTTTTTTAAACATTGATTTTGATATTTTTTCTAATAAATTTCTTGGAAAGTATCTAATAATTATTTCTCTAAATTTAACTAATATTCCCGTCCTATCAGATAAGAGTTTAAAAAATAAATTCTTAGGTACTCCTGATGAACTATAAACAGTATCTACGTTGGGTTGAAATTTAAATACTTCTAAGAAGTCAAATAACTCATTAGTTACTTTCATAGGATTTTCTACAAATTCATCATAAAAAACGATTTTTACATTGGAGAAGTTTGATTTAAAAGCTGATAGTCCTTCATAATAAAATCCTCCGTTCTTATAATACCACATCCAATCAAATTTTTTTTTAATTCTTTGATTTTCTAAAGAAAGGGCATCATAAAAATTTTCTTTTTCTCTAGAGTCTCTTATTAGATTATTATAAGCAGAAAATGCTCTATCTACAGGATTTCTTAAACAGATTATAATTTTTATATTTCCTAAATATTTTTTAATTAATGGAATTGAATTTTTATGAAAAAAAAAATAATCTGAGCTAGCTTCTCCTATAGCCTTAAACTTTTCTGAGTTTTTAAAAAGATCAAAATATTCTTTTTCAGTTTTTACAATTCGTTTATATATTTCTTTATCACCAGGGCCATTATGTGGGTAATTAATTGTATATGAACTAAAAAATTTAGGTTCTTTTATTTTTGAAAAAAAAATTTGTGGATGTTGTTGTAGATAATGAAATATTGATGTTGTACCAGATCTTGCAACACCTACTATTAAAAAATTTGGCTTTTGCATCTCAGATAGAATTTATAAATAAGTTTTATTAATAAATAATAAGTTGGACTTTTTGTATGGGATTTTAAAGCAGTATATGCTTCTTTATTACCTTTATATATGGATAAAATACCATTATTGCTAATGCCCCCAGATTCTTGAATAACCGAATATTTATTTACAAAAAGTCCTTTTTTAAAGTCTTTAAAGCTATAAAGAAAAAATTCATAATCACCTGCAATTTTAAAATTTGTTTTATACTTCCTATTATCAAAAATTGATTTAGGAAATAAGGTTGATTGATGCGGAGGCATTATTTTAAAATTACTCAACAAGAATTTTTTAACTAATGATTTTCTTTGAATCTTATTATTTTTAGTAATATGAATATTATTGAACCATATAACTTTATTAGTATTATCAAAGATTGATTTAATATATAAACTTAAAACAAATTCATTATATAAAATATCACCTGAATTTAAAAAATTAATATATAATCCAGAAGCTTTTAAAATGCCTTTATTAAAAGCATCATAAATACCAGAATCATCACCAGTATAAAAATTAATATTATTTTTTTTTAAATATGCAATTGTTCCATCTGAAGAATTACCGTCAATAACAATATTTTCAAATTCATCTAAATTTCCAGTCTGACTATTTATACTTTTAATAGTTTTCTTAAGACCTTCCAAATTATTTTTAGTAATTGTAATTATTGATAGTTTCACTTTATTTTTCTTATAGGATTTCCAATATATACACCTTTAGCTAAATTTTTAAAACAAACACCTCTTGCTCCAATAATTACATTTGAATCTAAATTAACTCCTGGACCAATAAAACATTCTTGGGCAATCCAAATATTATTTTTTATAGTTATAGGTTTACTATATAATGGGAAATTATCAAGTTTAAAATCATGTGAGCTATCAATTATAGATGTTCTTTGAGAAATTGTACAATTGTCTCCAATATATATAACAGAATGATTTTTTATTTCAACGTCAGATCCTATAAGAGAATTTTCACCAATATTAAAATTGAATGGAAAATGAATATAAGCTGAACTATAAATTCTAGAACCTCTACCAATATTAGCTCCAAAAAGCTTAAGAATTAAATTTTTTATATTAAAAAATTTATTTGGCATTAAAGAAAATAATATTTTTCCAAAATAAACCCATATAATCCTATAAATTAACTTTGAATAAGAATATTGAATATCAAATCGAGATTTTCTTTGTTTCATATTTAAGAAGAAAATAATAAATAAAAAATGAAATTAAGTTTACTAAAGATAAAATAACTAAACTAAAATTTAAAAACCCAAATAATATGAAAAGAAAAATCGATATAAATCCAGATAATAATCCATAATGAGCAAGTTTTTTGAATTTATTTACAGAAATTAATTTACTAACTAAAGAAACAGTAAAACCATTTAATATTAATGCAAAAGAAATAATTATAAAACCAAAAATTTTATCTAATGCTAGATTAAGATAATTCAAATAAATAAATCCTAAAATAATATTTAATAATCCACCTGCAAATAATATTAGTTTTTCAAAATCAGCAACATTAATAATATTTTTATTTGAAGAATAAATAATTCTAGGTAAATAAAAGGATAATGAATTTGTTAATAAAGAAATACCAGATCCAAGAGTATACAAAAAAGTATAGTCATTGATAAATGATATACCAATAATTGATAGTATAAGTTTATCCGAGCTATTTAATATCCATCTTGATAAAGAATGAAAGAATAAAAAAAAACTTGATTTAAAGATATTCTTATATGAACTTTTATTAATAAAGTTTATTTGTATTTGTTTTTTTAAGATTAAAAAAATTGAAAGAAGGATAAAAATTAAAATTGGAAAATTTTCATATCCTAATAATATAATTGATAAAAAAAATAACAAAAACTTGAATGATGCTACTTTTAAAGTTTGAAATTTATCAAATGCTAAAGCTTGTGACATATAAACATGAAATATTGCCCAACAAGTTGATAATAATAATGTTTTTAGAATAATGGAATTAAATAAGCCAATCAGTATAAAAAAAAGAAGTCCCAAAAAAAAAGAGTAGGAAATAATTATACTACTTAAATAATCTTTTTTATTTTTTACTATATTTTTAGTGATTATAGCTCCATTTCCAAATAAAATTAAAGGACCCAAAAAAGCCGAAATGGAATTCATTAAAAAAAAATTTGTAGTTTGTCCAACTGAATCATGATATATAAAAATTGTTATTATATAAAAAGAACCTTTGGATAAAAGAACTGTTAATAATTGTATTAAGAAACTATAATATTTTTTTAAATTCATCTAAATCATTTAATGAAGTTAAAATCTTTGAATTTTCAGGAAAATCATCAAAATCTCGTTTTTCTAAATTTAAAAAAAATACTTTTTTATTTTGTTTATATAAGTCAATTGTTAGTGAGCTTAATCTTCCAAAATAAATATCAAAATCATCAAATTTTACTTTTCCGATTTTAATTAAATTTAAATATTCTAAAATTTTATATAAAACAAATCCTTCTCTGGGATGTGGATAAATAATTAGTTTTTTAGTTTTAATCATTAAAATTTTAAAAATTGAAATTAAATTAATTTTTGGATAAGAAGCGCTAGATATATAGGCAATTTTTCCTTTACCTCCTTTTCCAAATTTATTAAAGTTTTTAATATTTTTAGATTTCAATATAAAATTATCAGCAAAAGCATACTTTTTAAAATTACAAATATCTTCATTATTGAAAGTAATAAATTTAGATACTTTATATTTTAACTTAAAATCAAATTTCATTAATCTCCCATGTGGAATATTTATAATTTTAAAATTATTTTTCACTGATATTTTGCTAAGAATAAAAATATATCTATCAATAAAATTTGATGAGTAAATAATTGTTCCCTTTTTCAAAGAAATCAGAAAATAATACAGAGCAGTTAATTCATAAATTAAAGAAAGAACTTCAATAAAAGGTATATTTTTTTTTTGTGATATTTTAATAGATAAGTAAATATAATTTAAACTTAAATTAATTTTAATGAATTTATGAATTGACCCCTTACCAACATATAAAAAGTTATTATTAAACAGTCTTAATGAATCTTTAACGTGTTTATGTGGTGAGGTTAAAATTGAAAAGTTTTCAAAATTTTGACTTTCTTTTTTATAATATCTAAAAAAAAGTTGTTTCATTAAGAAGAAAAATCCAATAAAAAATCTTTTAAAATGATATTTATTCTTTACTTTATTTTTTGTAAGTCTAATTTTTCTAGAATAGTAATGGTATAAAATCGATTTAATTACTATCCTATTCATTTATTTCTATTTAAAATATAATTAAACATTAAAGGAATCCAAAAAGCAAATGGCAATTGAATAAATATAAGAGGAAATTTAAAACTATGAATTAACTTATATATTAAAGAAGATGATATATTGATTTTCTTTAATTTAATAGAAAAAACTATAATTTTTATAATGTAGAAATAATATAATATAATGAGAAAAGAAGTAATAATTCCAGGTTTATAATTTTGTGAAAAAACTCCCTCACCTAAAAAACCACCAGAAAATAAAGATAATATCGAGCTTGTAGAATCTTCATATGATCTACTATTAATTTTATAATCAAAAAAAGAAATTTCTAAGATTAAATTTGAATAGTAAAAACTTAATATAAATATCGTGGAAATTAAAAAAAATTTTGAAATAAAGTTTGATCTAACAAATAAATTAAAAAATAAAACAACAGTTAAAGCAATAATATTTGTTAAAGAAAAACCCAATAATACGTGAACAATAAAAATAATTAACCATATTAAGTTTTTAAATTTTTTATCTTTTAAGAAGTACAAAAATGCAACTGAACAATATAAAAGAGATAAAGAAGACTCATAACTTAAACCAGTAAAATCTCCATAATCTGTTAAATTTAATTCTAAAAGCGTCTTAGAACTTTTAGTCATTATTAGACTTAAATAAAATATAAAACTAAATGAATTAGAACCTAATTTTTCAAATTTTAATTCAAACTTTTCATTAAGTGGGTTGATTATATACCATGATTCTATAGACGTCAAATTATTACTAAGCAATATGAATGTTATAAATACAAATAAGGAAGTTAAAAAGGCAAAAAATAAATAGAGATTTAAGATTAATTTTATATTTTTTTTAAAGAAAGTACTCTCGCTAAAAAAAATGAAAATAGTAAATGAAGTAAAGTATGCTAACGAAGAAAAAAAACTTTTTTGACCAGAAGAAAATGCTGAAAAAATTGCAATAGAATAAATTATTATAAAAATCAAGTAATATTTTATGTTATGCTTAGATAAAATAATTTGATTTTTTTTATAATAAAAAAAAAGTAAAATCAAAAAAAATAGTGGGATTATTGTGTAACCAATATAGTTAAATGAAAATAAAAAAAAAAAATCTGGTATTATTGTTATAGTTGCGGATAACGAAAAGACAACAAGTAAGCTAGATAATAAATTAAAATCTATTTTCTGGAATTTGAACATAAGTTTTAGAATTATCTGAAAAATTATAATTTCTTATAAAAAAATCATTAGTTAAATAATATAAATCCTCAGATTCTTTATCTATATTTTCTGGAAAATATTTTTTTTCAACACCATTTTTAGACTTTTGAAATAAATTATCTTTTTTAATTTCAATCGCACTAAAACAAACTCCCGATTTAAAAATATAAGTTGAAATTACACCTTCAATGATTGAAGATCGTGGAAAACGTGAATTTGGATTCATAATTTCTACATTAATATATTTTTTAAATTCAATTTTTTTAGGGTCAATTAGAATATCAAATTCTAAACAGAAATTTTTAATATCATTATCATCAGTTTCAATATATATATTATCGTTAGGTCCAATTGATCTATTCAAATCTACTAGTTGTTCTTTAAAGAAAATTAAATCGAATTTCTCAAATTTGATATCAATTAAATTTATTTTATAAAGGATTCTATCCATTTGATTAATATGTTTTTTGAAAAAATAATATTTAATATTTCTTCTTGTTAAAAGAATAGAATCCCAATTTCGAGTTAAATTACTATTATGTATTCTATAATTAAATATATTTTTTTTTGTAAATCCAACTTTACCAAAAAAAACTGCTTTTAACCAAAGATCAAATCCATCTTGTCTATCAAATATACTATAATACCCACCATATTTTAATAAAAATTTTTTATTGATCAATGTACATGCACCATGAGAAGGTCTGTGAAGAACCCTATTATCTTCAACACCTTCTCTTAAAATCCTTTTAATAAATTTACCTTTTTCATTAATTATATTATAATTACCAAAACAAAGATCATAATCATTTTTTTTTATTAATTCTAATAAATTTTCTATACCATTTTCATCAAAAAAATCATCAGCGTCAAGTCTCATTATATATTTTCCTGATGAAATTTCTATAGCTTTATTACAAGTAGCAGTAAGACCAATGTTTTCCTGAAAAACAACTTTGTCAAAATATTTATTATACTTATTGATAATATCTCTAGAATTATCAGTAGAACCATTATCAAATAATAATAATTCTATTCGTTTGTCATTTGAATACTTAATTACTGATAATATTGCATTTTCCAAATATTTACAATAGTTATGATTTACTATATATATACTAACTATCTTCATAAACTTGATTGTGATTTATAAATGTATTATCCCTTACAATAGATCCTGGTTTAATAATAGCTGAAGCTCCAATTAAACAATTTTTTCCTATAACTATATTTTTATGTATATAACTTTTCCTAAAGTTAGAGTCACCCATTTGATGTTCACTTGAATAAATTAAAACATTCATATAAGTTGATGTATTTTCTCCAATTAATATTTTTTTATGACCTAAATTAATAACTGATCCTTTTCCAATTTTACAATTATTTCTAATTTTTAAAATAGAATTTTTAACAGCTATAATTCTTACGTTGTCATCTAATTTTACATTATCACCGAATTTTATTGTTGAATTCTCTAAACATCTTATTTCGACATAAGAACCTATTTTTATATTTTTTCCCCAAAATATTTTTGAAGAATCATCAGATATTATTTTTTTTTCTTCCATAAAATTGGATCATTTTTAAAATAATTTTTAGTTGCTTTTGTACCAATTATTTCTTTAAAGTATTTTGAGCTATTCAATTCAGATATTTCTGGTCTTAAAAAAACCATATCATCTATTTCTATTATTTTTCCTTTTTTTATATTTTTAGATGAATAAATTCCCCTTCTAAAACTTGATTTATGATTTGTTTCAATTTCAGATTTAGTTGGATATTTTTTAGGAGATCCATTAAATAATATAGATTTTGATATTTTGTTTTTTAATTTAATCAAATCAAATTTATTAAGACTTACTTGATGATCTCTGAAAGATTTATCTTCTTTATTATCAGTAAAGTGAAACTCTAGAATATCAGCACCTAAGATAGCAGCTTGATGTAACGCATCAATCCCAATAGTATGATCACTATAGCCTACAGATAAGTTTAATTTTTTTAATTCTTTGATAACTAGAAGATTAGCCTCATCATCATTTATAGGATACATACTGGTACACTGAAGTAAACATAGGTTTTCTTTTATACTATAAATTGGATTACAATTTCTTACAAATTCAACCATATGTTTAATTTCATCAAAATCAGATAAACCTGTTGATATAATTAATTTCTTATTAGTTTTAGAAAATAACTCGATTAATGGATAATTAGTCATATCACCACTCCCAATTTTAATAAATGGTATAAAATTTTTAAACTTTTCATAGAAATTATAATCCCAAAAAGATGCAGAGAAATCAATATTGTATTTTTTTAATTTATGAGCTATATCTAAGTATACTGATGAAGATATTTCAAATTTTTTAAAATGTTTATTTCTATCAGAATCAATCTTTTTATTTACTAAAGAGTCGCCACTATACATTTGAAACTTTATACAATCAGGTTTTGCAGAAATTGCTAAGTCTGTGATTTTATGTAATCTGTTAATAGAACCTTGGTGGTTACCTCCTATTTCAGCTATTAAATATGGTCGATTCATCATATTTTTTAAGATTAAATGGTTTTTTTAAACTATCAATCGATTCATAATATTTTACTGCTTTTAAAAAATCTGTCGAATCATCTATAGCAAGATTTATATGGCCTAAATTACCTTTATTTTTTATATTTTTCATGATTTTAGGATTCCAATTTTCATAAAAATATGTAAAAACATGCTCTAAATGATTTTTTTTAAAGTTTTTAAAGTTTTTTATAAAAAAAGTAGTATTTATTATTTCTACACTTTGACCTTTAGGGAATGATCTAATTTTTACATTAGAAATAAATTTAAATTTTTTTAATTCTAAAAAATTTAAAGCTTCTTGAATATAATTTTTATCTAAAAAAGCATTATCACCATTTATTCTAATTAAATAATCAAATCTTGGACATAAATTTACAAATCTTTCAGCAACATTATTCAAACTACCCCTATAAATCTCTAAATCATACTTGCTTAATTCATGAATTATAAAATCATCATGATTTTTAGATGAAGTAGCAACTATAATTGGAATATTTGGAAAAAATGTACTTAATCTTGCAATAATTATATCCAATAAAGAAAAATTTTTATATATTTTCAAACAACACTTTCCCGGTAATCTAGAGGAATTCATTCTTACAGGAATAACGAAAGCTATTTTCATTTTCTTTTTTTTATAAATTTGACTGGAGAACCTCCATAAATTGAATTTGATAGTAAATGAGAATTAACCACACTATTTGCAGCTATTATTGAGCCCTTTTTTATATGAGATCCTGATAAAATTATACAACCAGACCCTATCCATACATCATCTTCAATTATAATTGGTTTTGATATATTTTCTTGAAAAATAATATCCTTTTCAAGAGATGACTTATGATTACTATCAACAATATGCACATTAGGTGCAATTAAAACATTATTTCCAATTTTTATATTATCCGATGCAAAAATTAGATTATTATATCCTATACTAACGTTATCACCAATTGAAATAATTGCGTTTTTATTACAGGAACACAAAATAGAATTTGATTTAATAACAAGATTTTTACCTATAGAAATATTTTTTTTAAATCTTAAAAATCTTACGTTTCTATCTATCCATGGTAAATTATCAAATCTTATATGGAACCTTATGAGAAAATATCTCATATAATTAAAAATTGAAAATTTCAAATTATTTCTAAGTTGATTCATTATAAAAATTTAAAAACCAATCTGTTGTTTTTTTTATACCCACTTTGAACCTTGTATTTGGTTTATAATTTAACAAATTATACGCCTTTTTTATGCAAGCTTTTGAATGTGGTATATCTCCATCTCTTATTGGACCATATTTAGGTGAAATACTATCAATATCTAACCCCATTTCAATTAGAGAGTCTTTTATTTCATGAACTAAATCATTTAAGGTTATTTGATTACCACAAGCTACATTGTAAAATTGATTTAAAGATTTTTTGTTCTTAGTTTTTAAAGCTAAAATATTCATTAAAACTACATTATCAATATATGTAAAATCTCTAGAATAGTTTCCATCACCATTAATTAAGGGAGATTCTCTATTTAAAAACTTCTTTATAAATAAAGGAATAACAGCAGCATATTGACCTTCTGGATCTTGTTTTGGTCCAAAAACATTAAAATATCTTAATCCTATGAAATTCATATTATATATGTTTGAAAAAACATCTGAATATAATTCATTTACCAATTTAGTAACAGAATATGGTGATAAAGGTTTTCCTATTTTATTTTCTAATTTTGGTAATTTTTTAGAATCACCATAAATTGAACTACTAGAAGCAAAAACGATTCTTTCAACATTATTAACATTTACTGAGTTAATAATATTTAAAAAACCTGTTATATTCACACTATTAGTATTTAATGGGTCTTTAATTGATCTAGGAACAGATCCTAGTGCTGCTTGGTGTAAAACATAATTTTGATTTTTTGTAGAACTAAGACACAAATCGTAATTTCTTATGTCTCCTTCAATAAAATTAAAATTATCATATTTTATCAAGTTAGAAATGTTTTGAATTTTACCTGTTTCTAAATTATCTAAACAAGTAACATTTGCTTTTGATTTTACAAGATATTCACATAAATGTGAACCTATAAAACCACAACCACCAGTAATTAATATATTTTTATCTGCAAATTGATAATCAGGCAACATAGTTATTTTTTATTAAATATGAATTATATGTATTTTTAATTCCTTCATTAAGATCTATACTAGTTTTCCAACCTAATGAATTTAATTTATCCGAAGACATTAATTTTCTTGGTGTACCATCGGGTTTTGAAGTATCCCATGAAATTTCACCAGAATGACCAATTATCTTTTGAATTAAACTAGCAAGCTCTTTTATTGTAATATCAATTCCAGATCCAACATTATATAGATGCTCATCTAATTTATTTTCAAGTGAGAAAAGTACTGCTTTAGCTAAATCATCAACATGTAAAAACTCACGTTTTGGCGAACCAGTTCCCCACAATAAAACTGAAGAGTTATTTTTTATTTTAGCCTCATGAAATTTTCTAATCATTGCTGGTAAAACATGAGATGATTTTAAATCAAAATTATCATTTGGACCATATAAATTTGTAGGCATAAGAGATATATAATCTTTATTGTATTGCTTTCTTAAAGCCTTAATTAACATCACACCTGAAATTTTTGCAATAGCATACCACTGATTTGTAGGTTCTAAAGAACTAGTTAATAAATAATCCTCTTTTATAGGCTGAGGAGCCATTTTAGGATATATACAACTACTTCCTAAAAAAATAAATTTTTTAATATCATTTTTATAGGATGCATGAATCAAATTATTTTGAATAAGCATATTATCCAATAAAAACTCATAAGGATTTAAATCATTAGCTAAAATTCCACCTACTCGTGCAGCAGCGTTTATGACAACATCAGGTTTTTCTTCATAAATGTAATCATTAACATTTTGTTGATTTTTAAGGTCAAGATTATTTGATGTTTTACCAATAAGATTATTGTATCCACTAGATTTAAGAATTCTCCAACAAGCTGAGCCAACCATACCTTTATGACCAGCAATGTAAATTTTGGAATCTTTTTCTAACATTATTCAAAATAATTTAAGGTATCATGACCACCATCATTAAGATATTTATCTCTTTCAAAAAGGTTTAAGTCAGACTCCATCATATCATTTACAAGTTCTTCTAATGATATTTCAGGAATCCATCCCAGTTTTTTCTTAGCTTTACTGGGATCACCAATCAGTAGGTCTACCTCAGTTGGTCTAAAATATTTTGGATCAATAGAAATTATTTGCTTTCCTATTTCAAGGTTATATTTTTCATTTGAACATGAATCAACAATAGCAACTTCATTTAATCCTTTTCCTTTAAATTTTAGGGTAACTCCAATATATTTAAAACACATTATTACAAAATCACGAATTGAAGTTGTACGCCCAGTAGCAATTACCCAATCTTCGGGAGCATCATATTGAAGAATCATCCACATCATTTTAACATAATCTTTTGCATGTCCCCAATCTCTTTTCGAATCTAAATTTCCAAGATAAAGCTTATCTTGCAAACCAAGAGCAATTCGAGAAACAGCTCTGGTAATTTTCCTAGTGACAAATGTTTCACCACGAATCGGAGATTCATGATTAAATAATATTCCATTACAAGCAAAAATATTATATGCCTCACGGTAATTAACAGTAATCCAATATGCATACATCTTGGCAACTCCATAAGGTGATCTTGGATAAAATGGAGTATTCTCATTTTGAGGAACTTCTTGTACTTTACCATATAATTCAGAAGTAGATGCTTGATAAATACGTGTTTTATTTTCAAGACCAGTTATACGAATAGCTTCTAAAAGACGCAATGTCCCTATTCCATCGGTATCAGCCACATATTCAGGAATATCAAATGATACACGAACATGAGACATAGCAGCAAGATTGTATATTTCATCAGGTTGTATTTCTTGTATCAATCGAATAAGATTTGTAGAATCTGTCATATCTCCGAAATGTAAAAAAAACTTAGAATTTGAGTTATGAGGATCTTCATATAAATGATCGATTCTATCTGTATTAAATAGTGAGGTTCTACGTTTAAGACCATGTACAACATAGCCTTTTTCA
>MDTB01163413.1_pt1 | contig 13539 bp, 8 predicted proteins | sample 811161 | NCBI WGS metagenome assembly MDTB01 (sample SAMN05326650, study PRJNA326480) | marine metagenome | isolation source: seawater | place: Mediterranean Sea | collected 2009
GTTGCGACGACCGATGTGGCAGAAATTGTTGAGTTGGCTCGACCCGCTGAGCGCAAATACCAACCGGATCATCCAAAAGCGGATGAAGACGGCTTTGTATACGCGTCGGCTGTTCTTCCGGAAGAAGAGATGGTCGATATGCTGGAGGCCAGCCGTCAGTACCAGAACAATGTTGAAGTTGTAACCACACTGCGCACCTTGATGGTTCGCACACTCTCAATGGGAAAATAGGTCCGGAGTAATCAATGTCTACGATTAATCAAAACTCACAAAATTCACTGTCTGCAATTCTTGATAAGCTTGGCGTCAACAGGGCAAACGACAAAAAGCAGGTTGAGAAGAACACACTTGGTCAGGAAGACTTTTTGAAGCTAATGACCACCCAATTGCAAAATCAAGACCCTTTTGCTCCCATGGAAAATGGCGATTTCATTGCGCAGATGGCACAATTCTCCACCGTTACAGGAATAACTGATATGAGTGAGACGCTGAAGGGCCTCTCTTCGCAGCTTTCTGAGTTTCGCCTCGCTACGGCGACTAACCTTTTGGGCAGCTCGGTTCTGATACCGGGTAATACGGCGCGGCCAAATGAAAATGGCGAGATCAATGGTGTTGTGGATCTGCCATCGGCTTCGATCGCAACAAGCATCACAATCTCGGATATGAACGGTGAAGTAATCGACACAATCGAACTGGGGCCCCAGGCCAGTGGACTGGCCGGCTTCACATGGAGCAATATTCCCCAGAGCGTTCTTGATGAAGGCGCCCCTGTTAGGCTCGATGCTTACGCCGACACTGGCAGCGGCCGAGAAGCGGTTTCCTCATCTATTTTTGCGGAGGTGCTTGCCGCCTCGCTGGGTGGGGCGAGCGGTGTTCGTCTCGACGTGCGCGATTACGGCGAAATCGATGCCGCAGAAGTCGTGAAATTTCGGAAATAAGTTTCGGTCAGACCAAATTAGTTCACGGAGATAGACCATGTCGTTTTACACAGCTTTGACAGGATTGAACGGATCGCAGGCGGATATTTCGGCCACGTCGAACAACATTGCCAACGTTGGTACCACTGGCTTTAAACGAAGCCGTGCCGAGTTCGGTGATATTTTCGCTACCTCCCCGCTACAAAACTCATCTTCGTCAATCGGTTCGGGTACAATTTTGAAGGGCATCAAGCAGCAATTCACGCAAGGTAATATTGTGTCGTCATTGAACGCGCTTGACTTGGCAATTTCCGGGCAGGGCTTTTTCGCGCTGAAACCATCTTTGACGTCAAACCAGACCGTGTATACACGAAACGGCTCACTGAATGTGAATAATGACCGTTACGTGGTAGACTCGGCCGGCCAGTATCTTAGTGTTTATCCGGTTAACGATGACGGCTCGGTTACCGCTAAAGACCTGCTGAGTGCTGTGCCGCTGCAACTTCCGGTTACCTCTGGTGACCCACGTGCGACTAGTAACATTGAACTTGGGGTAAATGTGCCGGCCGCTGCAGCTGTGGTAACTGAGCAAGCCCAGTTTACTGATGGATACGAGTTCAATCCTGACGATCCGGCAACATTTACAAATTCAACCTCCATCACGATCTTTGATGATCTGGGAAACCCAACCATTGCCACGATTTATTTCATAAAAACTCAAAATGCTTCCGCAGCTGATCCCACCAACAAATTCGATACGCGCCTAGTTATAAACGACACTGTTATTGGCCCCGATCTCGTGAATGCAGTGGATGATGGCGGCAACCAAATTTTCATCGACAGATTCGGCACCCAGACCACGTCCGTCCCTGACGATAACTACTTTTTGGAAGGCAAGGGTTCCGCGCTCTACAAAGCGGATTCGCTGCAAACTAAGGTTTCATCCCAACCAGCAAGCCTAAAGGGAGAGCAAGCCGGTTTTGACTTCGGGGAAGAAGGCGACAAGCTTGTAGAAATTGTTACGGATCCAATGCAGTTTAATTCTACAAAAGAAGCTGGTAATGCGGACGGTAATGTTTTTTGGGGAAAAGATTTTCTTCTGGTGAATATCGATGATGGTGATCAGCCGGTTAGCATTGACATTCGACCTGGCAAATACAATGCCGTTCAGCTCGCAAATGAGGTCGAACGTGCGATCAACGAGGCATATGGCGACGACAAGAAAATCCAAATTGTGCAAAATGTGGATGACACCCTTACCCTCGATCTAATTAAACTTGACGCTGACGGCGTTTCAACAGGCCTGACAAATAAAATTTCCGTTGATCTGCTCGTCGACAGTTTCGTTTCGGAACAAATTCCAGGTATGGATATTAATGGTGCGTCACCTGATTTCACCCTTGAGCAGTTTCTCGCGCATTCTCAGGCGAGGTTGAACGAGGCGCTAAACAGCCATGTAATAGCGACTAATACGGGTACTGGAGCCGAAACCAGTCAAAACTCTGAGGTTGGCGTGGCCAGTAAATTGTTTGCGCGCACAGCGGGTGCCGCGATGACAGGTATCCTTGACAAAACGCAAATTGTGGAATTCGAGTATCGCAGCATGGATGCCACGTCCAACGCAATTACAACGCAAGACAAGTTTTTGGTTCACTCATATTATGGCAATCGACCGGAGTTGAGTGTGTACAATGAACGTGTTCAGACCGCAACAAATGCCGCTGGCAATAGTGTTGAGTACGATGCGGCGCAAAACACACTTACTATTCAATTGACAGTTGGCGGCGCCGCGAATTTTGTAAGCGGCGAAACCATTCGCTTGGGTGGAGTGTTTGCCAATAACTCGGGCGAGACTTTGTTGAATGGTCGTGAATTGACAATTTTTTCGGTCGACACCACTAATCACCTTATTAAAGTGGATACGACGGGTTTGTCGTTGCCTGATACAAATTTCAACGAGACAAACACTAGCGTTTATGCGTTGCGTGACAATGCCACGGACGTAGAAGCTTTCTTTGAAGGCGCGACAAATGTTTATGAAGGTTCAGATGTAAACTTCAACAGTAAAAAAATTATTCTGAGGGAAAAAGGAACCACAAACTTACATTCGTATACCAATACCCAACTCGAAGACGCTAGCCGCCAAATTACAATTACGGAGACGGTAAATGGCGACTCAACGGCCATCACTACTAACGCTATGGCCGACGCTGGAGGCGAAAGCCAGGTTGTTGGCGCAGGCGATACAATCCAAATAAGTTTCGGTCACAACAATGCAAATTACACATTCAGCATTGCGGGCGCTGGGGCGGTAAATGTGACAGTAGCCGGAGACACAACGACGCCATTCACCACCGCAATTGATAACGCGTTAGCAGCAATCAACGCTGACGCTAATTTAACCGCCACCCGGGTGGGAGAGAAAATTCAGATTGTCGTAGCTAACGCAAACGCCACCATTTCGAATGTACAATCTACGACCACGACAGAAAAAGGTATTTTTGAAGTAACGGGGGCAACCTTGGCGCTAACAGATGCCGGCGGTGCAGCGATTGATGCACTCGAAAAACTGGGTTTGGAAACTGCTGCCAATACCAAAGCTACCACAACCAAAACGGTTTGGGTTGATGAGCTGCAGCCCCCGATTACGGTTGGATATGACGAGATCAACCAGCGGCTAACTTTCAAAGTCGATCGCACCGTGCTTGGCACCGGCACGAATAGTAATTTTAACTCATTTAAAGTTTCAGGTGCAGCCACCGCGGAGCAAACCAATAACCTTGGTATTCCGTCGGCCGACGACGCGACTGAAACCCTGATCAGGGGTGGAGAAGTGTTTTTTGCCGAACCGTTCGTCGCTGACGGAGAAGAAATTCAGTTAAACGACAAGCGTTATGGTGCAAATGTTCAATATAACAGCGATACAAAAACCTTTACATTCTCCAGTGGATCAACCGGCGAAGCTATTGATGCAAATGGCGCTATCGGAGTATCCGCGTCGCAGAAGAGTTCGAATATTCAGGTGGGACGTTACTCAATAAGTGCGACCGATGGCTCGATCATAAATAACGTTGTTGCTCTGAATAGCCGATCTCTAGGGCAAGGCGAAAATGCCTTAATGGGTGTCGGTTTGACCAAAACAGACGCAATTTTTTCGGCGGGGACTGGTCTTCAGGCTTTGCCGGCTGTTTCAACTGGCGCTACCGCAAAAGAACCACTGACAGCAGTTTTTAGACTTACTAATGTAGGTAACGAAAACGTATTTAACGTTTCTGTCAATGGTATTAACGGCATCATCGAAATTCCAACAGGCAATTACGTCGGGTCTACACTTGCGACGGCGCTTCAAGAGCGCATTAACCAAATCAGGGATCCAAACACCGGCAATACTGTTGGTGGCGTGACCGTGAAATATGATGCTGTGTCTAATAATTTCACTTTTACTACCGGCACTCGCGGCGACGAGTCGACCATAAAAGTAAAAGGTGCTGCGCGTCTTGGTCTCGATGATGTTGCCTTGGGCGTTGGCTCAGTGCCGCAAATATACAATTTGACCCAAGCCACCAACGCCGCAGGCGTTGCTCTTTTTGTTAACGAGAACGGACAAGTCGTCGAAAGCCCGCCTGCCAACTTGGTGGAAGGATATTTCCCACTTTACATTGACGAAGGCGAGCTAACCTTTGACAAAAGTGGTCAGTTGGTATCCCCGAAAAACCTAGTACACTACGAAAAGCAGGAAGAAGGCTTTTCGATCGACCTGAATATTGATTTTTCAAAATCAACACAGTTTGCACAGCCCTTTTCAGTCGTCTCGGTTGACCAAGACGGTTTTACGTCGGGTCGTCTAGACGGCTTGGAAATTGATGCCTCAGGAACCATCCGAGCTAATTACACAAATGGTCAAAATAATCCCCTTGGAAAAATTGTTGTTGCTAATTTCAACAACCAAAACGGCTTGAAACAGATCGGTAACGCGACTTATGTAGAAACAGCCGTTTCCGGTGCGCCGCAAGTCGGCGAAGCTGGTTCTGAGGGTTTTGGTAATATTCTCTCTGGTTCGCTGGAGCGTTCTAATGTGGATATCACAGAGGAGCTCGTCAATTTGATTACCGCGCAGCGTAACTTCCAAGCGTCAGCTAAGGCCATTGAGACGACAACCACGCTGACACAAACAATTATCAACATCCGCATGTAAGGCATTGTTACAAGGCTCTAATAATCATGGATAGATTAATCCACACAGCATTGACCACCTTGCGGCTATCTAACCATGGCGACACGCTGCATGCGAGTAATATGGCCAAGGCTTCAGTGCCTGGCTTTCGTCGCGATCTAGAAGCCGCCAGCGAGGTAAGGCTTCTTGCTAGCACTGAGACACTAGAAAGTCGGGCCTTTACCATTCGTGACACAAAGAACAACTTTTCAGAAAAACAAGGTGAAATACAGTTTACCGGCCTTGGCACCGACGTAGCTATTAACGGTCAAGGTTACTTCATCATTCAGCATGATGGCCGCGACCCACATCTGTCGCGGCGTGGTGATTTGCGGGTGGATGCCAATAACCAGCTAACTGATGGAGTGGGAGCATTAATGCTCGATAATGAACTTCAGCCGATAGTCCTTCCCCCATTTCAGGATATCTCGATAGGCGAAGACGGGCGTATAACGATTACGCCAATAGGCGCTGAGCCCGGCGAGGTTGTCCAGGCAGGGTTTTTGGGGACTACGCTAGCTGAAGGGGTGGTGCTTGAAAAATCCATTGACGGGGGAATTCGTCAACCAGATGGCACAGTGCCGCCTGCGGATCAGCAATCACAAATTTTGAACGGCGCGCTTGAAACTAGTAATGTCAATGTGGTTGAAGAACTCGTCGAAACCATCCGGCGTCAGCGCGAATATGAGATGAACGTGAAACTCATTTCGATCGCTCGCGATCTTGACGAGGCAGGTGCCTCTATAATGCGAATGGCAAATTAGGTTTCTTTAACGTTTGGCACGCCGATTGCTATTACAGACTAAGGTTTCTTATTCAGGAGTTTCAAATGTCTGTAAATGCAATGCACGTAGCCAAAAGTGGGCTCAACGCACAGCAAGTTCGCATGCAGGTGATTGCCAACAATCTATCAAATGTTAATACCGCTGGATTTAAACGCGACCGAGCGAATTTTGAATCACTTTTATATCAGGTGCGCCGCCTTGCCGGTGACCAAACATCGGAAGATACCGAATTATCCTCGTCTTATGCAGTCGGTACCGGCGTACGGATTGTGAATACTGAAAAAATGCACTCGCAAGGTAGCTTGATGACAACCGAAAATGCGCTTGATTTGGCGATTGAGGGGTCGGGGTTTTTTCAGGTTCTCCTGCCAGATGGACGCATTGCTTACACACGTAACGGATCGTTCACGCGCAATAATGAGGGAATTTTAACAACAGCCAGTGGTTTTGTGGTGCAGCCAGAAATTCAGATACCAGATGGAGCAGCTAACATTAATATCTCAGGTAATGGGCTTGTGAGTGTAACGCTTGCGGGTAATGCGGAGGCGGAAGAGGTGGGCCAGTTAACACTTGCTGATTTTGCAAACCGCCGCGGCCTGCAGCCGATCGGTGAAAATTTTCTGGCAGAAACCGAAGCCAGCGGTGAAGCCTTGATTTCCAATCCGCAGGAAGAAGGCGTGGGTAAACTTGTTCAGGGGGCCTTGGAAGCCTCTAATGTGAACGTGGTTCAAGAGTTGGTAGAAATGATTGAAACGCAGCGCGCCTATGAGGTTAGCTCAAAGGCCATCACGTCGGTGGATGAGATGTTGCGCTTTATTGCCAATAATCTGTAATTCATCTTTCTGGAGCCAAACTTATGTCTAACAGGTTTCATTCGCTTTCGCTTCCGGTTGTCCTTTCTATGGCATTGTCGGCGTGCTCAACCTATGTCGAAAACCGCACATCGGAAAATTTTGTCCCGCGCTATGACGAAATCATGCCGGCCCAGGCCGCTCCGCGCCCGAATGGCGCGATTTACAAAACAAGTTCAAAAACCGGCTTATTTACAACCGATCAGCGCGCTCGCTCAGTGGGCGATATTCTGACCGTCGTGTTCGCCGAGGGGTATTCTGCTCAGAAAGCGCAAAGCACAACGGCAAATAAATCCAATGCCTTGAACGTGACCGCTATGCCGTTCGATCAAAGCTCATTCGCTGCGAAGCTAGGAGCCGGAGCAACAGCGGCATTTTCTGGTGACGGGGCGGCGACACAATCCAATTCGTTTACGGGGCTTTTGTCGGTCAGCGTTATTCGCGTGTTTGACAATGGTAATATGGAAGTCGCGGGCCAAAAACGCCTAACCCTGAACAATGGCAATGAATTTGTTCGCGCACGTGGCATTGTCCGGCCGGAAGATATTTCGGCAGGTAATATGCTGTCTTCCACCAAGCTGGCAGATGCCGAAATTACCTATACTGGTGCGGGTGATGTCGCGGATACCGGTCACATGGGCTGGGCCAGCAAATTAATTATGATGGCGTTGCCTTTCTAAAGAGTTCTCCATGACCCTTGTCTCAAAAAATATTATCGGCATGGTTGTCCTGTTGCTTGCAGTCACAATCGGTGGTAGCGAAACGGCACGAGCCGACCGCCTAAAAGACTTGACCAGCGTTGCCGGTGTGCGCTCCAACCAGCTCGTCGGTTATGGCATCGTGGTGGGCTTGAGTGGCACGGGAGACGGAAACACCCAGCTTACTCTTCAGACAATTCAGTCAATGGTGGCTCAATTCGGCCAATCGACGGATCTGGCCGGCATTAAGGGCAAAAACGCGGCAGCCGTCATGGTTACCTCTGATCTGCCACCTTTTATGAAAACCGGTCAGACAATCGATGTTACCGTATCAACATTGGGCGAGGCCAAATCGCTCATGGGTGGCACTTTACTTATGACGCCGCTGCTCGGCGCCGATGGTCAAACCTATGCGATTGCACAAGGTAGTTTGCTTGTTGGTGGCCTGGGGATTGAGGGCGGTGACGGTTCCAGTGTGATTGTAAATGTGCCGACGGTAGGGCGCATTCCGCGCGGTGCAAGCGTGGAGCGTTTGGTCGACACCTCATTTTTGAATAACCCCTATCTGGTTTTGAACCTAAATCAAGGCGACTTCAGCACAGCCTATCGCGTGTCGGAGGCAATCAATGCGTTTTTGGATGACCCCAGCGTGTCGACACCCCTTGATGCATCATCAGTGCGAGTACGCGCGCCAGCCGAGCTCGCTCAAAAGGTAGCCTTTATGAGCCTGATCGAAAATATCGAGGTCGATCCGGCGCGGCCTGCCGCCAAAGTGGTGGTGAACTCTCGCACAGGCACGATTGTGATCGGGGGAGATGTGCGGGTGACGCCAGCTGCCGTTTCGCACGGCTCACTTACCGTTCGTATTGACGAGAATAAGAAAGTGACGCCGACCACAACAACTGTGCTTAATGAAAATCAGGCGGTTGTCGCTCCTGGTCAGCCCGACGTTCAAAATGAGACCGATATCACCATTGACCAGCCCGACGCGCAGGCCTTTGTGTTCGACCCGGGCGTCGAATTGTCCAGTATTGTCGACACGATGAACGGGGTTGGGGCAAGCCCCGCTGATTTGGTGGCCATTCTTGAAGCCTTGCGTCAAGCCGGTGCACTGCGTGCAGAGCTTGTGGTAATTTAGGGGGTAATGCGTGGATCAAATCAGCAAAAAAACTGGATTACCGAATAGTCAATTTCCATCTTTACCTGGTCTTGATGGCCGCGCGCTTGAACGGGAGGATCTCCATGAGTTGCGCCGCGCTGCTGATGCGTTCGAAGCTATCTTCGTAGCGCAATTCGTCAAAACGGCGCGGGCAGCGAAGCTTGCCGATGATGTTTTTGGCAATCAGGCATCTGAGACGTATGAGGCTATGTTGGACGATCAATATTCTAGACAACTTGCCTCTTCCGCAAATCTCGGCATTGCCGAGGCGCTCGTTAGCCAGCTAAGTGGTTCATCGCCAATTTCGCGGGACAGATAAATGGCCAGTCTTTTCGATATTGCAAATAGCGGCCTTCAAGCCTACCGAAAAGGACTATCTGTTACCGGTCAAAACATCGGAAACATAAATACCGAGGGGTTTAAAAGGCGTGAAGCAAACTTAGAAGAGGTAACCTCTGGTTCTGGTGGCGTTCAGAGCTCTGGAAGTCAGGTTGGTCTTGGAGTACGTGTCGAATCGATCAGGAGATCCTTTGACGCGTATTTGCAGACAAGGGTTCGAACATCCCTTGCACAATTTGAAAAAACGGATGTATTTGTAAATAACCTTAAAGAGATTGAAAACATGCTGTTACCTGGAGATGCCGGATTAGGCAACTTTCTGGGTAATTTTTTTTCATCTCTGCAGGCAATAGCTGCTTCGCCTGCGGATAAGGCTCCGCGAGTTGTAGCTATTGAAGATAGCAAAGCTCTGGCTAATGCCTTTCGCCAAACCCATCAGATGCTCTCAGATGTAAAAAGCGGGATTTTACAGGAGGCAAAACGAGAGGCTAAACTCTTGAGCGATCTTGCTGCGCAGGCGGCGAAAAATAATGCCAGAATTCTCTCTACTGGACAGGGTTCCTCGAGTAACTTTCTGTTCGACACCAGAGACAAGTTGGTGGATGAGATTAGCCGTCTTGCGGAGGTAACAACCGACTTGGGATCCCAAGGGGATGCCTTAGTGCGACTAGGCACTAGTGGTGTCGGATTAGAGCTGGTCTCAGGAAAAGATTCTAAAACGGTGGAAGTATTGAATGATCCGAGGACACTCAGCTTTTCCGTAGAAGGAACACCGACAAGCCAAATCGTGAATGGAAAGTTAAAAGGGCTCCAAAATGGTTACGGCGCAGTTTCGGATGTAATTTCTGAACTCGATCTCTTGGCATTTAATTTTGTTAGGTCTATCAATGCACAGCACCGCGAAGGTCTAGATGCTGATGGTGCCCAAGGGCTTGACATGTTTGGTTCTGCTGGCTTCGAGGTTTCCAAAAGTAGAACCAATACAGGAGTATATTTGGTTGAAACCAGAATAACGGACATTAACAAAGTCCCATCTGAAGATTTACGTCTTTCGTTTTCGAGGGAACAAAACATTTGGATTGCCAGAGACCCCAAGCTGAACGTCGTTGGGACTGGAAAACAAGTTGTTTCACTTCCTGGTCTGGATATACAGGTTATTGGAAACCCAGATGATAATGATGATTTTGTGCTTAGTCCCGCCGCAAATTATGCAAAAAACCTTTCATTTTTGCTGTCGAGTGGAGATCAGTTAGCTGCGGCTTCGAAAAAATTGGTATCAGCTGACGTAGCTAATACAGGTGATGCCTCGCTTCGCGCCACGCGAATTTCAACTGTGGCTCCAACGGTAATTCCTGATATCTCAGAAGTAATGCGTAATTCCAACTCAGTGGTGGCGGGTACAAAATTTTTGAAAGACGGAAGTGTTTTTGAAATTCCTTCCAACATAGAAAATGTCGCTTTGACAAGTTTTGACGCGCAAGAGCAGCTTCAATTTTCCCTTTCTACCAGCGAGTTGCAGTCGGTTTCACAATTGAACTTTTCAATTGATCAAACAAATGGAACTACGGTTGATCACCAATTTGATATTAGCTTTTCCAATGTGTTTCCAGGGGCGACCAGTAAGTGGCAGGACGGTGGAGACATAGTCAAGTACCTTAATTTAGGTGCTATAAAAAATGCGAGCAACCAAAGTCTTCAAGACTTGGGCATATACGCAGCTGCCTCCGGGGGGCAAATAACCCTCGCGTTATCTTCGGGTGCTTTTTCGACCGCAGCTAGTAAAGAAGGAAAACTTACATCCGGCTCGGCAACTATCCTCGGCTCTAAAAAATCCGCAAGTTCTGGCTCAAGCATTCAAATTTTTACTAAAGAGGGACGTCACATTGCAGGCAAAACGCTTTCGAGTTCAGACATAGCTTCTTTCTTGACCAAGGAGAACGGGTTTTCAGCGTCTGCACAGTATAGGGCCGACTACCTTAATTCCGCGTCACAGACTTACCGAGGTTTGAGCCTTTCTCGCTCTATTTCGGGAGGCGAGAAAAGAATAAGCCTTGGAAGTAATGGAACTGCAGCCGACGCAATAGGAGCCGTGGGTTCTGTTCCGGCCAGTTCTGCGATAGCCTATTCATTAAATCTAACAGCTGCTGGACATTCAACGGACCTGAGTGTTGCTGCAGGAAGCTCAGCAGAATTAGTTGCTTCGCAAATTAACGCCATAGCAAAAAATAATGGGGTAATGGCGAATGCCTCAACTAGGGTCGAGTTTATGACATCAAGCGCATCTGGCGCTGCGACCTTCTCAATCGAGTCTAAAAACCAAAAGCCGCTATCCATATCGGCTCAAATTTCCACTACTGATTTAGGTGATTTGGCTCAAAAAATTAATGAAGTTTCCGCTCAAACAGGGGTGGAAGCCTTTCTGTCAACTGACAAATCGCGAGTGGTTCTTGAGAGCAAGACTGGCAAAGATATAATTGTATCCGACTTTTCTTTTGCTGGAACCCTTAATAGTCAAGTTGTTGATCAACGGACTCAGAGCCTTACAGGGGTAATCACACTTGGCCAGGGAAACAATGATAGCGCTAGGTTCTCAGGTGAAATCGAATTGCTCTCGCAGTCTGACTTCTCAATAACTAAAACCGGAAGTGCAACTATAAGCGCAAGCAAGTCGGAGCTCGCATCAGGGCTCATTAAAGAAGAGGTGTCTGAAACTGGTGATAAGTCCAGTTTACTTTTTGATGCTTATAGTGAAAGTAGCGGCAATCAAGCTGGAGCCTCGGGCTTTAGAGCTGCGGCAGTATCTGGTCAGTTTAATGTGATCCTCCCTAATACTGGTTCAGGGCAAGCATTTTCTGCATCAGTTGATCTGCAAAATCTAATCGATATATCCCCACGGACAGTAGCAGATGAAGTTGCCAAACAACTGAGAGCAGCTTCTCCCACAACCGCACTGTCGGGAACTGCTGCGTTAACAACGCTTCCAGAGGACAAAAGTCAAGTTAAGGTAAATTTTGAAGGAAAAACTTACACGCTTGAAGTAACTTACGAAAATGTATCTACAAAAGCCAATCCCGATATAAGAGTAACAGGTGGCGAAGCTGGGAGAATAGAGGCATATTTTGACGCGAATAATCGGCTCCAGATTGTAGCGCCTGGGGGGAGTGTTAACGGCTCACAAATAATTGTTCCAACCAACAACCTAATTTCCGGCAACGGTGACGCCGCACTTATTTTTGGTCTTGTATCGGCAAGCGCTGAACCTACCACGACTTTAAGCGGACGAAGTGTATCATTGCCTACGTCTTCACAAACTTTACCAGTTACTGTTGGCGGCAGCACTGTAAATGTCACTCTGACACATAATGCTGGAACTTTTACTATAGCAAGCGCAGATACATCTAAATTGACGGCGACTTTCGCCAGCACTGGAGGCGCTACATCGACGAGTGGCACAGACAGAATATTGTTAAAATCAACTTTGGCCGGTCCATCAATCTCGGTTGCGGAAAATGCTACTTCTGAAGGTCTGGGCTTTAAACTGTCTGATTATATTGTCACCCTGTCGGGCGACAAACTTGAAACACTTAGAACGGATGGACAATCCGTTTCAGTGACCCGATCCGCTACTTCGCCAGTAGCCGAGAAATATACGTTATCCAACTTGCCGAATGAGGATCTTATAGTTCTTGTTACCGGCAATGGGTCTAGACTTCTTTCCGCTTCGTTTGACGCAAAGCCAGAGACTGCAGCGGATGTGATCGAAAACTTCAGCGTCAAATTGATCAACAGCGAGGCAAGAACTGTCGAGATTTTTGACAAAGATACAGGTCACTCGATTGCCAATCGTGTTTTAGACGCGGACGATTTAACTGAAGCCATCGGATATCGACTAGCATTTACTGGGCGGGGAAAGGATGGGGACACCTTTCACATTGAGGAAAATAAGGGTGCGGTTGGGGATGGCCGGAATATTTTAGAAATTGCATCGCTTCAAAGGCCTATAGCAGGTAAGAAATTCAATTCCGGTTTTCAGCAAATTTTTAACGATATGGTAACGAGTGTGGGCGCCAGCCTCAGAGCTAACGAAACTTCGTTAAAGGCCAGCGAGGCTATAATGGAGGCAAGCATTGATGCAGAAGCTGCTTATTCTGGGATTAGTTTGGACACTGAAGCTTCGAGATTAATAGAACAGCAGCAGGCTTATCAAGCTTCGGCACGAGTTTTGCAAACAGCTAGGGAGCTGTTCCAAACATTGATGGACGTCGTCTAAGGTTAGCCATGGAAATTTCAACGAAACTTTTTAATCAAAAAGCTGTTAAGCAGTTTTCCAAAATGAACGAGGATATTCAAAATCTTCAAAACAGGGTTGCCACTGGGAAAAATATACTTAGAGCCTCCGATGACCCGGTAGCAGCTGTGAATCTATCAGTCGCTAAGGAACAAAGGGCACTTGTTGAGAGATTTGAAAAAAATGCTATCTCAGCGCGACAGACCCTAGATCTAACAGACAGCGCGTTGCAGCAAGCGATCAATGTGGTAACACGAATTTCCGAGTTGGCGATACAAGCCGGAAACGA
>MDTB01194311.1_pt1 | contig 13538 bp, 16 predicted proteins | sample 811161 | NCBI WGS metagenome assembly MDTB01 (sample SAMN05326650, study PRJNA326480) | marine metagenome | isolation source: seawater | place: Mediterranean Sea | collected 2009
ATTCAAATTAATATACAATAAATAATTATATTTAAATTCAATTTAATTAAATTGAATTTAATTTATAAAAAAATATTAATATTGATATGTGTGAAGAATATGAATGTGCAATATGTTTAGATTATATAGAACATGGTACTTCTGTCACTAAAGATGATGCTTTCTGTAATTGCACACATATTTTTTGTCAAAAATGTGTTGTAAAATTTGTACAAAATAAAAAAATTAGTGAAATATTTTGCCCTTTATGTAGAATGCCTTGTAGAGGTAAAGAATCAAAATTATGTTCTATAAATTGAATTTATATAAAATATTTAATACTTTTACAAGTATTAAATATACAATCCCATTGGAGGAGGAGTGGGTAATTTTTTGGTTTTTTCAATTAATTTAATTGCTTTATTAATGTCTTCTGAATTCAAAATAAATTTATGATCATTAGATAAATTAATTATACGTTTAGCATGTTCTATTTTAATTTTTGTTATAAAAGTTTCAATATCACCTCCCGTATTTTCAAAATATAATTTATATTTATCAAAGAAGGATATCATTTCTGAATGACTTACAATACAATTCCAATTCATATCATAAATCATTTTAAAAAAAATATCTGTTAAATTTTTAGAAGAATAAATTTCAATTTTATGTATCCAAGGAAATCTTCTTTTAAGACCTTGATTCATAGAAAAAAAACAATTTTCAATTTCTTCTTCATATCCAGCTCCTATACAACAAAAATCATTTTTATGTTCTGATAAAAATGAAGTAAGAGTATCCAAAGCTTCTTTAGAAAAAGAATCTCTATCACTGTCTTTAGGAGCAAGAGAATATATTTCATCTATAAATAAAACTCCTCCTAAACAAGATTTTAATAATTTTTGTGTCTTATTAGATGTTTGACCTAAATATCCAGCTATAAAATCATCTCTGTAAGCTATTCTAAATTTTCCATGTTTTGATAAAATACCTAAAGATTGATAAATTTTTCCTATTATTTTAGCTACAGTTGTTTTTCCACAACCTGGAGGTCCATATATCATAGTATGAAGATATTCATCAGAAGCATTTCTTATATGTAATCCTTGCAAATAGTATAAAATTTGCGCGAAAATAGTTTCTTTTAAATTGTCCATACCAATTAATTTGTTCAATTCTTCTAAATAAGGAGAAATTCTCCATAAAACAATCATATTAATATTGTTATAAAATTTGATGGAATAACTTAATTCTATTAATTCTTTTAGATTATTTATAGGTGGAGAATCTGATAAAATATTACGTTTTTTTTTTGATATTTTTTTAGAATTTATTTTATTTTTCATTAATTTATATTAGTATAAGAAAATTAAGTTGAATAAAGAACATTCGTAATATTAGTAGAAATAGAATTAAAAGCTTTTGTAGCTATTTGATCTGGAGTAACAGGAATATAATTTGAAGCAACAAAAAAGAAAAATGCAAATTCTATTAAACTTGCAAATCCAAAAATAATCATATTTTCTATAAAAATATTAGCTAAATTTAGTTCAATTTTTTTAATATATTTGTAATATAATATAAGTATTATAAATATTACAACTAAAATAATAATAATACCTATACTGAGTCTTAATAATTCATTATGATTTTCTTTTATAAATTTTTGATTTCGAGTAGAATTTTTCTTTAATTCTGATGCAATGATTTCCAATTTATCTTTATTTAATTTAGTATCTGTTTTTTTTAATTGTTTTGATATTTCATCTAATGTTTTTTTAGTTTGTTTTCTTAAAATACTACCTAATTCATTATTTAAACTTTTTTCTTCTTGTTGAGAAATATAAATAAAAAAGAGAGTAGTTAAAAATACAAATAAAATTATAGTATGTAATGTTATATTTAATTGAAAATTAGGTCCTTCAGTATGTGTAATATCTTTGACTGTCATTTATTTATTATAATATATATATTATAATAAATGACATGTGTTCAAAATATTTGGATTAATTATTCTTTTTCAATAATTTTTCAAGTTGTACTTATCGGTATTTTTTTAATTTTATTTTTCTTTTTCCTTGTCACAAATGTAGAAAGTGAAGAATTTGATTCACAACTCCAAATTATTATAGATACTATCGTAAATCCTAATGTAGTGAACGAATTCTTTTCTAATGTTGAAGATAAAGAACAAGCAGCTTTACTTATTTCTGGTTCAATAGCAGTAGCAGAAACAAAAACACAACAAGCTTCCAAAAATACAGTAAAAGAAATTAATTGTAATAATAATATTTACAAAAATATTTCTTTAAATTCTTGTTGGATAGCAGTTGTAGTAATTATTATATTTGTTTTACTATTTTGGAGTATAGGATATTGCATGCCATGGTATACTCAACTTAAAGAAGCTTTATGGATTGTTTTGTTTATAGTAGGATTAACTGAAATAGTTTTTTTAGAATTAATCGCTAAAAATTATATAAGTGCAAGTCCAGATAGTGTAAGGTTAGCTCTATCAGAAGGTATAACTAATTATCTCAATAGTTGTTGCGATGACGAACTTTGTACTCCATGTGATAAAAATTAAGGACAACCTGATAAAGCATAACACCATAAACATAATATTAATAATATTCCAATAATAATTAAAATTATACCTGATAATAAATTATTATATATTATATTTATTCCATTCACTAATATTATTATTCCAATTATAATGAATAAACACCAACACACATACCTATTACATAACTTTTTGTCTTCTTGATCTTTTTTATTATTTTTTATTTGCACTATTATTCTAGTGTCTGGTTTAATATTATATGGTAATACTTTTTTTTCCATTTTGGAATCATATGTTTACATATGATTACAAATTAAACTATTAAAATATATTTGCTAAATGCTTTTCATGTTCTAATTTTCCTAATTCAAATGTTAAACTAATTTTCAGTTTAGTAAGTTCTTCACATAAATTATCCCACATCAAATCAAAATCTTGATTAAAATTATTTTCTCTAAAATTTTGTATTAACAAAATACAATTTTCTGCATTATCTATATTATTCACTATCATTATATTACCTTTAAGCTTATGTAATTCAGACCAAAATATTTTCCATTCATATGATTTCGGATCAATATGTATAAATTCGCTTACATCTTGTAAAAATACACTTAAAAAATCTTGTATATAATCTTCATTATAAGTATAATTTATATTTCCTGTTTGAACTATTCCAAAAATTTGGAACCATTTGTTAACTATTTTTTCTTTTAAATATTGTAATGCAGAATTTGATTTTGGTAAAAATTCGTCTGCATTTTTAAGGTAAGTTTCTATTTCTGTTTTACTATCATTTGCTGATCGAATAAAACTAATATAATTTTTATTATAAGCACTTAATTTTTCTTTAAGATTTCCGCAAATTTTTGAACCAGATTCCCAATATACAGTACTGTCAACTATATAATCTAAATTTTCGTCACATAAAATTATATGATAATAATCTTGATATTTTTTAATATTATTGTATAATTTTTCTTCCAAATTTACAATTTCTTCTCTGCCATTTCCATAACATAATATTTGATCTTCTTGAATTTTAAATTTACTAACTTGTGCACGTACTATAGTTCTTTGTATAGCAGAATCATCAATAACATAGAAAAATACATTATCAGGAAACACAAAATTAATAATATCTTCTTTATCATTTATAATTTTAATATTACAATTATATTTAAACACAGTTTGATTTTCTTCAAATTTAATATTACATTTACCACCACATAATTCTGCACAAGTCTGCATTATCCATGCTCCATCTCCTGCAGATATACAACTTTTTGTTTGTAGTTTAGAATTATGATGTAATCGAACACCTTTTTCAAATATAATATTTGGATTTTTTAATTTAGTTAATTTTTCATGTTGTTCTCCTGGTTCATTTATTATTTCTATTTCTAAAATAGTATTTATTATAGATATTTTAATTAAAATATCTGACCATGTTTTTCCATATTTATTTGCGTTAGAAAGTGCGTTCCTAATAACATAAAACAATAATTGTTCATCTATTAATATATCAGGAAATTCTTTTGGTAATACAGACCACTTATATCTATCTCCTTTTATTTTAGAAATTAACTCTGTTATATTTACTCTATCTTCTTTAGCTATATATTCATTATTTATAATATCTTTAGCCATTGCTTCAGATAAAACAGTTTGTAAAGTACATTCTAAATCAATTCCAATTTCAGAATATCTATTAATTATATCTTGATGAAATTCTGCACTATATATATCATCAGACAATATAGCTTCATTATACATATTTTTTAAAGAATCAATTTGACCCATAGCTGAAAATAATCCATTTTTAACTTCATGTCTAATAAATGAATTAGCTTCTGCATCCTTTTTACGTGCTGTTTTTTGAATAGCTAATGCCTTTTCTGCTTCATGTCTCTTTAATCTATCAGTTATGTCTCTTGTAACAGATAATGTTTTATCTCCCATTTTAGTTAAAATGCTTTCTACATCTATTCCATTCATTTTTCCTGTTGTTGTTATTTTATCCCAATCTCCATATTTTTTTATTTGTTCTTCTTTTTCTTTCATACATGTATTTAACATATATGTATCAACATAATTATCAATAAAGGTTCCATCTGGTGATTCGGTAAATCCAAATTCTCTCCATGCATCAGATGTAAATAATATTTTTGGAAATACACTATTTACCCCACCATCATCTATCATAATTAAGTCTTTACTTGATTCTAACATTAATTCAAGTTGTTGTTTATGATGTAAATTTGTTGTTAATCCAATAAAATCGATATATTCTTTTTTTACCTCATGTACTAATATATTAACGCTTACTCTTTTACCATTCTTTAGATTATATTCTTGTATTGATTCAGTTTTAGTACCATGTAAAAATTCTAGTATATTTTTGATATACTTTTGAAAACAATCATCTACAAGTATATTTTCCATTAAAGATCCAGTATTCATCATTTCTTCTTTTGTATATCCTGTAATAGCATAACATCCATTTGATATAGCTATAAAATTACCACTATTAGTTATAATATTCCATCTAAATTGCCATACATAAGATGTTTCTATTTTATCAAACATCTTAACTAAATTTTCCTGCCATATACTATCTCTAGACTGTATATTTTTGCTGGTAATAGAATAATTTGTTGATTCTGCTGGAGAAATTCTATTCACTTTTGCAAACATTTATCATAAAAAAAAACATTATTGTTATATTAATTCAATTTTAAAAAATATTTTATATCAAAAAATAAAATTGAGATTAAAAATTGCTTTAAAAAGATAAAGTAACTATATAAAATAAACATGAAACTATTTGTAACTATTCTAACTATACTATCTACAACATCGCAAGCTTTTATTAATGGAGGAAGCTTCTTGGATATGCTTTTTAAGCAAGAAAAACCACTAATGAAAACATTTGAATATGCTGGAGATATTGAACCTACAGGATATTTTGATCCTTTACTTGTTAGTCGTATGGCTCTAGAACCGGAAGTTAAGTATCTACGTGAAGCAGAACTACATCACGGTCGTGTAGCTATGTGTGCTGCTCTAGTACTTCCACTACTTGATGTAGTAGATAAAGAAGGTCTAGCGATTAATAAACTCTCTTCTGTACCACTTGAAGAACAAACTCCATTTTGGCTAGGAGTAGCTGCTTATGAATGTGCAAGAATGGGAGCAGGATGGAAAAATCCTTTTATGGAAGAAAACAAACCATTTTCTCTAGAAGAAGACTATCAACCAGGAAATGTATTTAAGGTTAGTTCAGATCATTATCCTAGAAGGAAGCTGAATGTTGAACTTTCTCATGGACGTCTAGCAATGTTAGGTACAGCTGGATATATTGCTCAAGAGTTAGTATCTGGAAAGCCGATTTTCTAAATTATTTTATATGTAAAAACATATAAAATTGATATTTACAACTAATTTTTATTTTATTATTAATGATGAATATATTCTTTTTACATTTAGATCCAAAAACTTGTGCACAAATGCATTGTGATAAACATGTAATTAAGATGATTCTTGAAACATGTCAATTACTTTGTAGTGCTTGGCATGTAATTGATCCATATCATATATGGTACGAACCTCCATATAAGTTATCACATCAAAATCATCCTTGTGCTATTTGGGTTCGAGCAAATGCTAGTCATTATGAATATTTATGTAAATTGGGTATAGAACTATCTTTAGAATATACTTATAGATACGGCAAAGAACACAAATCGGAAAAATTAATTAGAAATTTATATGAGAACGTTCCTCCAATAATAAAAACAGAAATGTGTACTTTTCCACAAGCTATGCCTGATGAATATAAAAGTCCAACATCTATTCCTGAAGACGTAATAGAATCTTATAGAGCTTATTATTTTTTTGAGAAAAAAAGAATGTTATATTGGAATGGAAAAATAGCAGGAAGAGAAACTCCTAAATGGATTGAAGAAATGGATGAATTATTTTTGAATTAAAATTGTAAATGTTTTAAAACATTTACAATTATATTTAATTTAAGTAGATGCTTTGCGTACTGTGCGTTTTACTTTGCGTGGTGCTACTACTGGTGTATCATTCTTTTCTTTATCATCATCATCATCACCATCAGCAATAATACTTCCATCTTCATCATTATCATTATCTAATTCTAATGGATTATCAGCAAAACCCAATGATTCAACAGAAAGAACTTTTGATTGTGAAACAGGACGCTCATTTTCTAATAAACGTCTCATACCATTCGAAGTAGGTTCAATCACTGCTTCGTAAAGTTTTACTTGAAGAGAAATTTTATTTCCAATAAAAATAGATTCAATTTTAATCGCTGCCTTAGTATAACAATATTTATTCATTAATTGAAGAGGATCAACTGTATCTCCATTTTGATCAAAAAATTGAGAAAGAAATTTATCGTGTTTTTTGGAATAAATTAATTTAGTATATAGAGTTGGTCCTGTACCTGGAATTACACGCATTCCAGATTTACCATGTTCATTTACAAATTTTTCCTTCTTCCAATATAGAGGATTTAGACCTCCTTTTCCTTTTAATAAATCTGCACGGCTAAGATCATATTGATCTATTTCTTCTTTATTTTTAACTAAATAATCCACACAAGTTTCTACTACTTTTTCAAAAGTGGATGTCCATTCTTTTTCTTCATCTGAAGCTCCATCACGATGCCATAGACATAGAGGAAATGTATATCCATTTACTCTTCCTGTTTCTTGACTTTTATTTTCACTGACTCCGAAAGAAAATAATCTTGTTGTTGGGAAAACCAATTCTCCGACACTTCCATCTTCATTTCTAGAAGAAATATTAATACGTTTGAATTCAATTTTAGGTTTACTGTCTGGAATTACTCCAGAAATAGGGTCGGAAAAAATAATACGTTTCGTATCATAACCTTTTACAGGCGTAAGTTGTGTGTTTTCAATAGTCATGTTATTAATTAATTTTAGTTTTGTTTTTAGATATCTTTTCTAGTTTTCAATTTTTTTTTTTACATTATACCATAAAATATTGTGCCAATTAATTGAATTAAAATAAGTATTACAATAATAATATTATACATAGTTATTGTATTTTGATAAGGCCCAGTAGAATCTTTTTGAGATGAAATCATATTTTCTTTTAAAGAAAAATTTTCTTTTTTTGATTTATAATTATATTTTTTTGGTTTGAAAGGTAATGTGGACATAAAATCTAAATAATCTTCACAATTTTTAGAAGAAATTTTTTCTTTTTTACAAAAATCTCGAAAACAATTATGAATTTTTTCTTTTTTTTTCTGTATACAATCATAATTAGGTAAATCATCTTTATGATCCATACATCCGTATTTAGTAGCACATTTAAATATATTACTATAAGGTATAAATTCGGAAGAACTCAGTCTGCAATATTGTCTACATAAATTAGAATTTAAAATTATACAATCATTTTTACAATTATTGTAATCAATATTATTTCCAAATTTATTTTTACATTTTTCTGTACAATTATTAAATTTTTTATTACAATTATCAACACAACATTTACCTAATTCAGCTATATTTGATAATTCATCATTTTCATTAAATTTACAACTGGGAAATAAGTTATAATTATATCTAATAGCATTTTTAGGTATATAGAATTTACCTTGTTTTTTTTCAAAATCTTGCATTTTATTTCTAAAATATATTTATATAATTAAACATATTTTAATTTATAAAATATGTTTAATTATATGACTACATGGAATTTTTGTTTTTTTTTATGTCCTTATATAAGGAAAAATCATTCAAAACCTTTATTAGCAATATCTAGTGTTGTTTCACTAGCAGGAATTACAATGATTATTAATAGTTTAATTAATAAATGTTCATTAAATTGGAAAGAAAAGAAAATAAATTTAATTCAATATATTTCATGCGAATTATTGTTTCATCAATTACCTTTATTTTATACATTAGGATATTACCCATATACAAGTAATGCATTTTATTCTTTAATACCAACAACCACTTATTGTATTTTTATAAAAAATCCATATAGTATCAATAATATAAAATTAAAAAATTATTATGGAATAGGTTTAGTATTTTTAATGTCTTCTATACTTGAAATAAAAAATAAATTAATTTAATATATCCATAAATTCTTTTCCATCATAAATTATAATATTATTTTTCTTAGCTAAATTAATACTTGAATAACTAGCATTTTTATTATCAACAATTAATATATTTGTTTTAGAACTAACCTTAGAACATATTTTACCTCCTTTTTTACATATTTTATCTTCCATAGACTTATTTCTGAAACCACTAAAAACTATTTTTTTATCCTTTAATGTTTCATCTAATATTTCTATATTATCTTCTGGTGTAAAAGAAGTAATTTCTAAAAATGATTGATATAATGCATCAGCTTTTTCTATATTTTTAACAATTAAAGAAGCTGTTTTATCGGAAAAATCAGGAATTTGTACTATTTTTTTATGTAATTCTTTATTGTCAATAGTTTTATACAATTGTAATGGATTAAAAAGAACAAATATTTTTTTTAAAGTTTTAGTTCCTATACCACAACCAAATACTCCAGAAGCACCTAAGAACAATGGGATAGTAATATTACCAATAGCATTTTTAATATTGTTACATATTTTAGTAGCTTTAACAATACCAAAACCTTCAATTTTTGTTAATGATTCAGGAGAAGCTTTTATAATATCAAAGAATGAAGTTAATTTATTTTTATATAAAACTTCAATAGTTTTCAAGCCTAAATCTTTAACACCTATTTCTGTAAAGAAAAAATGAATAGATTTTATAATAATTATATCATTCTCTTCTTTTGATATTATTTCTACATTATTTTCATCCCATATCCATTGAATACATGGCATTTGAGCTGTTAATGAGGGTTTTATGACATCTAGTATTGTAGGAATTACATCTCCTGATCTTGTAATATTTATTATCGTACCTGGTCCAATCTTATTATCATATATAAATTTAGCATTATATGCTGTAACTCTTGAAATAGTAATACCTTGTATTGAGACAGGTTTAACTTCAATTACAGGTTTTAGTTTACCCCATTTACTTACATTCCAAACAACATTCTGTACTGTAGTATTAATTTTGTTATCTGTATGTAACATTTTAAAAGCAAATGCATATTTGGGATTACCTTCAGTATTTCTTTTATAACTATTATCGCACTGCACTATAATACCATCAATATCGTATCTTGAATTTTTATATTTTTTTAGTGTTTTTACTAAGTATTGTAAATTAATTTTATCTATTTCTTCATATCGAACAGTTGTGAATCCTGTTTTAATCAAATATTCAAGTTGTTTTATATGTGGTTTTTGTTTTTTTGAAGTAATATCGATAAACTCATAAGCTATAAAATCTATATCATATATCATCATTTCAGTACTTTTTCGTGCAATCAAACCTGAAACCATATTTCTCATATTTTTAAAATCTTTTGAATATTTATTATCAAATATTTCTTTTGCAATTATTAATTCTCCTCTAACCATAATATTCTCTGATAGTGATGGAATATTATTTATATAAGGTATAAGATGAGATATTTTAGTTCCAATAAAACCATTTCCACGTGTAAAAAGGTCTAGAATATTATTATTCATAGTCATGAGACAACTAACACCATCTAATTTTTCTTCGATGACATATTTGTCACATTTATTTTTTTTCAGCCAATTTTCTATTTTATTTTCTTCATCATTTTTTATTTTATCCATACTACCTAACCAAATAGGTAATTTAACTCTATTTTCTTGCGGTATATGTCCAATTTTTTCCGTAAAATTAGGATCTTTTTTTTTTATACATTCTACTAAATAATCATACTCTTCATCTGTAAATTCTGATTCAGAGTTAGAATTATAGTATTTATCATCCAAACTATTTTTTAGATTATATAATTCTTCTAATGTAGTTAATGAATTAATACGTTGCATTTTATCATACTCTATGATTATAAAATAGATATCAATTTTGTTTTATATATGAGTATTGTGAGCATGATTATATAAATGATTAATACGGTTCCATCTATTATTATAAGGACGATTTCTCCTTTTTTGTCTTTCATTTACATTTCTTATATCGTTTGTATTGACTGGTTCTAATTCTTGTAATTGTTCTATTATTTCAAAAACTACATTATCATTTATTAATGTAGTATCTGGCATATTAGAATTTGAAACTGGAGATCTATTTCTTCTTCTTCTTCTGTGTCTAGTTCTTATTCTTCTATCATCAATATTTTCATAATTATTTGAAACTAAAGATGATTCTCTTTGTTCATTTATATTTATTTCATCAAATATTTCTTCAGAACCTCTTATTACAATAGGTTTTCTGCAAAAAGGACATACATAAGTACGAAAATTACTGATACAAGACTTACAAACCGAATGAAAACATTCAAATATCTCAAAATTGTTGTCAGATTTTGTTTCGTAACATATTCCACATTCCATTTATTATAAGAAAATAAAAAAGAAATTTAAAGATACCGTAGTTTAAACTAAAAGATGAACACAGCAAGAGCTAAGAAAACAAATTCAAAACCTAAAAGTACTGTGAAAACTGTAAATACAACTGTTACTTCAAAAGAAAGTGTTGCAAAAACACCATCTACAAAAAAATCTAGTAAAGTAAACGAAGTAGTAAAAGAAGTGGTAAAGGAAGAACTGGTAAAAGAAGAAGTTAAAACTTCTGAAGTTGAAACTTCTGAAGTTGAAATGTCAACTGAAGAAAAACAGACTGATCGAGATACCATTTTAGAAGGTTTTGATGCTCTTTCACAGATGATCGATACAGAAATTCAAACTTTACGTGAAAATCCTCAAAAACAGAAGGGTATTAAGTTTCTCAGAAGTTTAAATAAAAATATTAAACTTTTACGTAGTCAAAGTACTAAAGTTCTAAAGCGTAAAACAAAAAATCAACGTAAGAATAATAGAAATTCTGGTTTTCTAAAACCAGTATCTATTTCTAATGAAATGGCTGAATTTACAGGATGGAATGTTGATGAACTTCGTTCTAGAGTAGAAGTTACAAAATATATTTGTGATTATATTACACAAAATAAGCTTCAAAATCCTGAAGATCGTAGACAAATTAAACCAGATGAGAAACTAAAACGCTTGCTTTCTCTAAAGGGAGATGAAGATTTAAGATATTATTCATTACAAACACATCTCAAACAACATTTCCCTAAAAGTACGTAAAAAAAAAATATTTCTATACCCATTTTTATACTAAATTAGTATAAAAATTAAAAAATTATACATTTGTTTGGTGTATTTGATTGCTAGAAGGAGTATCCATAATATTTATATCTTCATCTGTGTATTCTGCAGATTTCTTTTTACAAAGAACACAAGTAACAATACCACAATAACAACATCCAAATAAAACCATTATACCAGCATTTATTTCCCAAGGAAGAAATACTTGCCACCATTCCCAGTTAGAAATTGGTTTTACTTTTGTAAGTTTAAGTATAAAAAAAATAATTTGTACAAGTGTAGTAGCAGAAGTTCCTTGTACTAATGGTTTATTATTATTATTATTATCTTCAGGCATTTTGAAACAATTTTAAAATTATATTTTAAAATTCATTTTTTTTATATTAATAGTAAGATATAAATATAAATTAAGAATGAAATTTTATGTTTATTATAGAAATGCTAGAGAGTATATTATTTTTATATTACAAACTTATTTTTGTAAAAAAACAGCAGAAAATGTAAAATCTACAAATAGATTACAATCACCTGGAAAATACATAAGACATCCTTCTTTACAAAATCCTCGTAATTTACCTTATAGACCGCGAGTACAAATTTAAAAATGATTATAAAGATATTTTCTTTAAGAATAATTAAACATGGGTATAAAAAATCTAAACAAATTTATTAAAGACAAATATCCGGAATCAATGATATCTATCCATTTATCATCTTTTGCTTACAAAAAAGTTGCTATTGATATATCTCTTTATTTATTCAAATATAAAGCTGTATGTGGAGAAAATTGGTTATCTGCTTTTATAAATCTTATAACAAGTCTTAGACGTAATGATATTCATTGTGTATTTATATATGATGGTAAATCTCCTATAGAAAAAGAGCATGAAAAACAAAAAAGGAAAGATGAGAAGGAAAAACTGGAAAAAAATGTTTTCTTATTAGAAGAAGCTTTAGAAAATTATCATAAAACTGGAATTATTGATCAAATTTTAATTAATTTGTATAATCGTGGACGTTCCACCTCTAAACAATCACTATTAATTCACAATAAATCAGTTGATATAGATTGGATAACAGACAAAATAAAACAAAAGAAACAACAAATCATTGACATCAATCCATCTGACTTTGAATTTACAAAAAAACTTTTTGATATTCTTAAAGTTCCCTATTTTTCTGCTCCTTGGGAAGCAGAAAAATTATGTTCTAAACTTTGTTTAGATGGTCTTGTGGACGCGGTATTATCTGAAGATACTGATGTTATTGCTTATGGAACGCCAATTTTTTTATCTAAAATTGATACCTTAAATGATACAGCTGTTGCAATTGAAAATGAATTTTTACTTAGTCAAATGAATTTTTCTCAAAATCAATTACTCGATCTTTGTATTATGTCCGGAACAGATTATAACGATAATATATCTAAAATAGGTACTGTTACTGCTTACAAATATATTGATAAATATAAAAATATTGAAAATATTCCTAATATAGATACTTCTATTCTTAAATTTAAAAAGTCCAGAGAACTTTTTACTACATTTCCTGATCATAATGCAACATATGATATTCCGTATTGTGGACAACCAGATTGGGATTTATTACAAAAATTTGTGACTGAACATAAATTATCTATTGATATAAATAAATTGAAGAAAAATTTTTATAGAGAAATTATTTTTGAAG
>MDTB01227368.1_pt1 | contig 13538 bp, 14 predicted proteins | sample 811161 | NCBI WGS metagenome assembly MDTB01 (sample SAMN05326650, study PRJNA326480) | marine metagenome | isolation source: seawater | place: Mediterranean Sea | collected 2009
AAAAAAAAAATTCTTGATCTTGGAGCAGGATCTGGAGTGATAGGTATTTATCTAAAAAAAAAATATGGAAAAAAAATTGATTTATTTCTTTCAGATAAATCAAAACATACAGTAAATGTAATTGATTCTAATTTAATGCTTAACAACTTAAAGGGAATAGCAAAAGAAAGTGATATTTTAAAAGGTTGGGCTAATGAAAAGTTTGATATAATAATCAATGATATATCTGCAATAAGTAGCGAAATAGCAAAAAAGCACTGGTATAACAAGTTTATACCTCATAACTGTGGCAAAAATGGAATCAAACTTTCTAAAAAATTTTTGAGTGCAGTTGAAAAAAATGTAAATAAAGGGGGCTGTATATTAATTCCTGTCATATCACTTTCAGATCATAATCAGTTGATAAATCTTATTAAAAAAAAATTTAAAATAAAACTATTAATAAATAAAGAGTGGCCTGCACCAAAGAATTTAATTAAAGGAAAGGTTGCAAATTTTTTGAAAAAGGAATACATATTTCAAAAATATAATACTTTCTTGTGTTTTACAAAAGTATATAAATTGCAAAAAAAAAATTGAAATGGATGAAAAAAAAATTATCTCAATAGTCTCGAAAGCTTTGAAAAAAAAAGTAAATGCTACAAGCAATGTAAAAAACACTGAAGAGTGGGATTCCTTAGGTCAATTAAGTATCTTATCTGCTATAGACAAGGCGACAAAAGGTAAATCCTCAAATATAGATTTAACTGAGGTGCAAAGTATTAAGCAACTTTGCTTAAAACTTAAAAAGCTATAGCAAAACTTTAAAATTGAATGGATAAAAATCTATTAAATTTAAATACACCTTGGGTTGAGTCAGAGTTATTTGAAAATAATCTTAAACACAAAAAAAAAAAATTCATAAAATACGCTAAAAAATTTAATAAAGATGGGTATGTCATTGTTGATTTGAAGATCTCTAAAAAAGATTTAAAAAAAACAATTGAGGATATTTCAACCCTTGCAAGAGCAGAAAATGTAAAAAAAAATCCAAAAATTTATCATTATAATAAAAGTCCAAGAATTGTTGAGGGGTACAAAAAGTTCAAAAGTATTAGAAATTTATGTAAAAATAAAGAAATTACTAATATTTTAAAATATTTTTATGAAAAAAAACCAGTTCCAATAAATTCTATTAATTTTATAAAAGGAACTGATCAGCCGCTTCATAGTGATTATATTCATTTTTCATCTATGCCACATAAATACTTATGTGCAGCATGGATTGCTTTAGAAAAAACTGATGAAAAAAATGGTGCGATAGTTGTAGTACCTGGTAGTCATAAATTCGATTTGGTTGATTATTCGTTGTTTAATTTAAAAACTCCTACTTCGATTCAGGAATTATCAAAATTTTACAAAGTTTACGAAACATATGTAAATAAATTAGTAAAATTAAAAAAAATTAAAACAAAAACACTCAAATTGCAACCTGGAGAAGCAGTAATTTGGGCTGCAAATCTTTTACATGGCGGAAAAAAGATAATTGATCAGTCCAGAACGAGATTTAGCCAAGTGGTACACTATCATTTTGAAAAATGTGATTTTGTTTATAATCCTGGTTTTTCTAATGTATCAAAAGGACAATACGCATTAAGAGATTTGGATAAATTAAAAATAATTTAAAAAACATCTTTGTGAAAATTCTAAAAATAGGTGTTGCTCTTGGAACACAAAAAAAAACTGTCAAAGATTTGATAAAAAAAAATTATCAAAAAGTTATTAAAACCACAGGTATTTCAAAAGTTTTTCATGCAACTGGCGAAGAAGATATAATTAGCCTTGCAACAAAAGCATCAAAAAAAGTTTTAAAGAAAGAAAAAAATGTTGATGCAATTATTCTAATTACCCAAACTCCTAAATATAATATTCCATCAAATAGTTTTATTATTCAAAAAAATTTGAATATTAAAAAAAAATGTTTAGTTTTTGATATTAATCAAGGGTGTAGTGGATATATATATGGTCTTAAAGTTGCTCAGGGTTTACTTAATTCAAAAGAAATAAATAAGATTCTTTTAATAACAGCAGACAACTATTCAAAATATTGTAAAAAATTAAATGTAAAGCTTTTGTTTAGTGATAGTGCTACAGCAACAATACTGGTAAAATCTAAAGATAAGATAAAATTTAAATTTTTTAGTGACGGACACAATTATAGTCATCTCAGTCAAAAATTTGATAATTATTCTGAGTGTATAAATAATAATAGTTTAACTATGGATGGCAACAAACTGTTTAACTTTTCTCTAAATGCAGTTCCTAATTTAATTAATGAACTAATGAAAGAAAATAGATTAACAAATAAAAATTTGGACTATATTTTGCTGCATCAAGCTAGTAATATAATAAATACAAATATAATGAATAAGCTAAAAATTGAAAATAATAAATTTTTAACAAATTATAAAAAATTTGGAAATACTGTCTCATCAACTATTCCTTTATTAATTAATAAAAATTTTAAAAAATTAAAAAATAAAAAGATCTTATTGTGCGGTTTTGGGGTGGGACTTTCAGTTTCAACTTGTTTTTATGAATTCAAATAAACTATACATTATAGGTGGTGCAAGTAGTGGCTTGGGCAATGAATATGCAAAAATTTTAGCGAAAAAACATGAGGTAATTGGACTATATCATTCAAGTAAAATCAAAAACAACAAAAACCTAAATTTTTATAAAATTGACTTAGAGAAAAAAAAAGAGATTTCCTTATTTTTTACAAAAAATAAGAGCAAATTAGACAAATTTAAAAAAATTATTTTTATAAATTTTGCAACCTATAAAAAAGATAATTTGTTAATTAATATCAATGAAAAAGATATTAAAAGAACATTTGGTGTAAATTTATTTTCTAATTTTTATTTTACTTCAAATTTAATAAAAAATTATAAAAATAAAATTTTAGATATTGTTTTTATTAGTTCATCGTTAGGTTTAAAAGTAGATGCAGGAACCTTGCTATACTCATCTTCTAAATTAGGGTTGGAAAGTTTAATGAAATCTATAATAATTGAATATTCAGGGTTTAACATAAAGTGTAATATTCTTGTCTTAGGTTTTTTTAACTCACCACTCTGGAGAAAATTATCCTCTCAAAAAAAGAATAAGATTAAAAGCTTAATACCAAAAGGTAAAATTGGAAATATAAAAAACATATCAAAGGCTCTAAACTTTTTAGAGAAAAATGACTATATAAATTCAAGCAGTATTTATTTAGATGCTGGTTTCGGTACTGTTAGAGTTTAAGAAATTTTCTAATAAGAAAAAATAGGTTTTGGATTTTTTGTTCAATTTCTGCTAAGTTTAAATTGGATAGTGATAATACAAAATGGGGATGCAATTTTCTAAAAATATTGCATACATAGAGTGGAGTTCTTCTGATTTACTAAAAAGTCTATCAATTACTATTCAAAATCAAATATTTTAAAAGCTAGATCTATGTTTGATAAGTATTAATTATTTTACAAGTTTTTTTTTTTTTAAAAATAAATAAATATTTTTTGTATTTTTATAGTCAATTTTTATTAAATTACTTATTTGTTTTAAACTGTTAGCTCCATCTGCGTATTGCAAAAAATTCATGAGATCTTTGGTACTTTTTTTAATACTGCGTGTACCAAGTAAGTGATAAAGACCTCGTTTACCCATATTAGGTTCACATTTTAATATCGAAATAGGATTTTTCTTATTAATTTGATAATTTTTAATTCTACCCAGGTATATTTTACTTTCATCAATTTTCATTAGTTTGTTTAAAACATATTTATGAATTTTAAATGATTGAAGTAGGCCATTAGTATTAACAAGATTAAAATTATCTTTTGATGTATGATATTCTTTAAAAGTGCCATATTTTGATCTCATCATAGATATCATTGGCAAATCTATTCCAGGAGAACTAAATTGTCTTTCATCAGAACCTCTAGTTAAGAAAGAATATTTTTTAACTTTCAAACCCATCAATCTGTAAGTATTAGTGCATAACTTATCAAGATACGTATCATTATACTTAGTAGTAAGAAGAGAATAATTCCGATTATCACCAACACAAGTAAGATTTAATCCTAAAATTATATTTTTTATTTTTTTAATATTTTTGTTAATATAGCTAATTGATCCAATTGTTTCTGGAATAAATATAAATCTAAGTGATTTTGCTAATTTTTTCTGATTTAAATAATATTTTGCTAAAGCAATGCTTAATAAGGGACCAGAAAGCTCATTATTTGCCATCGAAGGATGGCACACATATGTAGATACCAGCAATTCTTTTTTTGATTGTCCAGGAATTAGTAACTCTCCATAATGTAAATTTCCCTGTTTATTAAACCTTGATGAAATATTTATATAAAAATGATCGTCATCTTTATAATCTTTATTAATTTGATTATATTGTTTTTCTGTAACACAAAAACCCCAATACTTTTTATAATACGATGTTACATAGGGAATTGCATCTGGATAATTTTCTATAAAATGTAATCTCTTTAGTAAATCAGTTTTTTTTATTTTTTTTTTTCTGAGGTATTGCATAATTTACTACATGCAAATTATTTAATTTGAAATCAATAATTTTTTTTGAATTTTTGTCTAATACGTGAGCATCAGTAATGTTCCATTCATGGGGTATTTTCCAATCAAAAACTTTACTACCTGATGAAATTTTTTTTATTTTTAAATTTTGTAATTGTAATGATTTAATCTTTTTTAAGGTAGCTAAAGTGCCCTTTCCAGTAATACTCCTACATATTGGGAATAATTCTTTTCCAAAATTAATTAGATTTTTCATTTATCTTAAAAATAAAAAATAATTATTTTTTGCATATTCTTTATCAGCCAGATCTGTATATCTTAATTGAACACTAAATCTTATGCTATCAGATTTATTTTGCCCACTTTTATGAACTAAAAATTGAGAAAAAACTAATGCTTGACCAACCTTCATTTCAATATCCTCAAAATTAAATTTATTGTCATTGAGAGATAGCTTGTAATGATCATTGTTAATTATTCTATTTTTTACATTTTTTGCGATATCAACATTAAATTTATTTCCCCACCCATAAAGGTAGGTTTTTTCACCTTTATGAGATTGTCTTGAAATTTGCAAGGTACCATTTTTTTTTGTTACATTTTGTAAGGGAATCCAAATTGTTATGGAGTTTTTTGAACCTAAATTAAATGGGTGATCTTGATGGGACTTAAACGAAAATTTACTATCATTTGGCATGTCGACTCTAACTTGAGGTCTTGTGCCAAAAGTTGGATTTTTTAATCCTAATTTTTTTGCTAAATTGAGCAATTCTTTAGAAGAAGCTAGTTCATAAACTAAAGGGTCTTGTTTAATGATGTCATAAACCCCTGTCCAAAGTTTTTTGTTTTTAGAATTATATAAATTTATTACTTGAGCATCATTTTTTATTTTTTTTTTTAGATTAATTTTTGAAGTCTCATTAAAGATTGATAAAAATCTTTTTCTCAATTTTTTCAATATTTGGGTTTTTTGTAATTCGTGAATTAAAAACCCATTTTTCTTATAATACCTCAATAAATTTTTACTCATGTTTTATGAATTTTTTGTAAATATTTTACTTATATCAAGATTTATTTGTATAAGTTTTTATTTTTTTTTACATTAATAATATTTGAAAAATAAGTATAATTTTTTGATATAAATCTATCTAAAAATGAATTTAAAACCTTATATTTTTCAAAAGACCTATCATTAGAAAACTGACAGCTTAGATCAAATAATGACATACAAAAAAGAATTATTTCTACTCTGTTAGTTTTTTTAATTTTTGTTAATTTATTTATAAGCTTATGTGTTTCGTTTATAATCTTATTACTATTTTTTTTAAATTTGATTGGCCTATCTATATAAAATGGCTTGTAAGATGAGATTATTTCTTTGTTGGTTTTTATAAATCCCATTCTAACGTATGGCATATGTTCTAGATAAATATTTTTAATTTTTGGAACTTTAGTTATTGGCTTTAAACCTAAAGAATTAAAATCACTTATCAGATCCTTATAAGTTATGGTATGAAAGTATGGTGTGAAAAAGTCATCAAACATTAGACCAAATTGAGCATGATCCATATTTTTATATTTTTTAAAACCCAATGGAAACAAAGACAATCCAAGTTTCAGCATTAAATCAAAGTCTGAAGGTAGCAGTACAGATCGGGCTATTTTACCTATGGTAGTTCTAAATGTATTTGATTGGTAGCAACTTATGTAAATTTTACCACCTTTATTAATTTTTTGTGATAGATTCTTTAATATTAAGTAGGGGTTTGGGGTATGCTGTATCCAGTTATGAACACTTACCAAGTCATACTTTTTATTACCTTTAATTTTTTTTGATAAATCATGTCTAATATATTTTAATTTTTTTAGTTTATAAATCTTTTTAAAGAAATTAAGTCTTTTCATATTTTTTTTAGATAAGTCGACGGCAGTAACATTTGCTTTTAACAGAGAGAGAATAACAGAATGAACTCCTGGCCCTGCACCAGTATCAAGTATTTCTTTACCTCTAAATTGATTTTCTTTTAATACAAAATATTTTTGAAAATTTTTTTTATGATATTTAATTTGTCCAGTTGGAATTTTTTCTTTTGCAGAATATTGATGTAAAAAATAACCATAGACTTTTTCATTCAAAGAGTAATAATTTTTTTTATTCATTAATGGTCGAAAACTACATATACTTTTTGGATAGTCAAGATTGAACTTTATACCATTTATATAACGACCATATTCTCCACAAAATTGGATCAAAATTGTTAGTTTTTTTATCAACTTGCTTATTTATTAAATCTCTTAAGTAACTTTTTTTAAAAATATTCAACTTTGTAAAGAAAGATTTTTCAATATCTCTTTTAATTTCCTTATGATGAATATGTAAAATTTTACTTAATGCTGGATTTTCAAATTTCATTTTTGATTTTGAAAAATATTTATCTCTTGTAGCGGGTACACCAAAAGGCATTTTTTCTGTTAATAAAAATTTAGGTATTAAGGATTTAATCGATTGTCTAAGTAGAACTTTATCTTTTAATGATTTATTTATCTTGTAATCTAAGGGCGAACTATAAACCATTTTTTTTAAATCATTATTTAAAAAAGGAAATCTCATCTCAACTCCTTCGGCCATTGATGGGCCTTCTGATCTTCTTAGTTGAATATTTGGTATTTTAATCTCATAATCTAACAAAAATGCAATTTTATGGAAATCCTTTGGATTTTTTAATTTATATTTCTTTATATATGTTGAGATTGTTCTTTTAAGACTTTCTGTTTTTTGAAAGTTTTTCTTAAAAATTTTATTTCTATTTTTCTCTAAACTTATATCAGCTCCTCCAATTAGAAATAAATCTTCAATTTTAAATTTTTTTAAATTTTTATCATTAGTATCTGATCTTAGTTTGTATTTATTTTTTAAATATGAAAATTGTTTATTAATAATTCCTATAATTGACAAGTTGTGATCATAACCTAAAAACATTTCATCAGAACCTTCACCTGAAAGTATTACATCTACACCCTTAAATTTGGCAGTTCTTGCAAGTGCTCTATTACAATATTCCAAAATCCCAGTTTCTGGAGAAGGGTATGTGCCCATATTTCTAATTAAATCTTTTGACCTAATTGGCACAACTACATTTTTGCATTTAAAATATTTACATATCTTTTTAACTATTTTTTGTTCACCAACTAGTTTTTTGCTCCCAATACTTTCGAAGCTTGCTGTAAAAGTAATTAATTGTCTTTGAGGATAAATTTTTCTAAATAATGCCAAGATAAGTGTAGAGTCCACTCCTCCTGATAAAAAGATTCCAACCTTTTTAGCACCAGAAGATCTCTCATAAACTTTTTGATATAAATTTTTTAAAATTCCTTTTTTTATTTTTTGAAGATTAATTTTTTTTAATCTTCCATTTGGATAAAATTTTTTAAAAGCTTTTGACTTTGAAATAATTTTATTTGGTTGAAAAGTTATATAACTTCCAGGTTCTAATTGTTTAATATTTTTAAAAATCGTATTATCTTTAGTTGATGACCCTGAAATAATAAAATCTGCTATTGTTTTTTTATTTAAAATAACTTTTTTATTTACTTGTGAATTTAGAGAGTCCTCTGTTGAAGAAAAAAATAATCTTTTATTTTTCTTCATGTAATAGAAAGGGGATATTCCGTGTTCGTCTCTAGCTATCAACCCCACTTTTTTTTTATTATTGAAGACAAATATAGCAAACTGCCCTTCTAATTTATCTAAAAATTTTTCTCCCCAATAGTGGTAAGAATTAGCAACTACTTCGGTGTCATTTTTTGTTTTAAAAGTATATTTTTTTTTTTTTAAAAAATTTCTAATTGAATTGTGATTATAAATTTCACCATTCATCACCGCAACTATAGTTTTATCAAAGCTATAAGATGGTTGATTAGCATTTTCAGAGGAGTCTTGTGTTGCTAACCTATGTACAGCAACAACAATATTTTTTTCTCTTTCAATCCAATCTCCATTGGCGTCAGGTCCTCTACTCGCAATTTTTTTTTGAATAATTTTAATATCTTCTATAGAAACATTTTTGCTATTTTTGCTTATGTTTATCACTCCACAAATTCCACACATACTAATATTTTGATATTTTTTTTAAGTTTGGTTCAAACTCAAGATATGTAAAAATATCTTTTATGAAAAATTCACTTGCCACATTAAAAAAATCTCTCATTCTAAAACTCCACATTTCTAGACCTGAGCTATGCTTAGTATAATTTAATTTCTTTCTTTTTTTTAACTCTTCAAAAAAATGTTCATTTCTCTTGATCTTTTTCTTAGAATTTGTCTGTTTAAAAAAAACGCTTTGGTAAAAATTATCCTCATATTTCTTTCCATTCAATATAATCTGATGTTTAAATTCTTTATTATATCTATATGGAACTCCAATCAAAGTCTCGACGTGATGCACAAGTGTTACAGCTTTAGATGGGTGCATTCCAATATTTAGTTGCAAAAAATCTAAATCTAACATTTTGGACCATGGCGAACCGTAGCCATATGCATGTTTAGATACTTTTTCCAAAATTTTTGCATTTTTTCCTAATCCAGATATTGACCAAAAGGGATGCAAGCTTCTTGTAGAATTTTTTAATCTTATATATTCAGCAAACGGACCCATTTTATCGCTTGGGGTATTTACTGCATCAAAAGGAATCTTTGTATTACATAAATTTAATGATGCTGTTGGTACAAATATTGTATGGTTTTTCCCAAGTGTTTTTTTTATAGATTTAAATATTAAATCAAGTTTTTTTTTTTTTGAAAATCTAAATCTTGAAATTTTTGTTAAATTTGAAGTAATGAAAATATTTTTAGTTTTATTTAGCCCTAACTTATTTAAACTTTTCAATAAATCTTTTTCAAAATTTTGGATTTGTGATTGACTCATTTTTTTTTTAAAAATTTCTTTGCAGCTAAATATAAGTGTGGAGGTATAAATCTATTTCTAGATAAAGAGAAGCTTTTATTTTTTGATTTATTACTAAGATATTCATTAATAATTTTTTCCGCAAATATTTTATTGTAATTAGGATCTTTGGAAATTTTCTTAAGTTTGACTTTTTTAATTTTTTCAGGCAACTCAATGTAATTCATATCTATATTAACTAAACTTAAATTAACTTCATCTATTGATAATTTATCTCTCATTAGATGAATTGATGACCAATATATGTTTTCATTTTCAATTAATGGAAATGGAGTATGAATATATTTTCTTTTATGGGCGTAAATTCTATTTGAAATTCTATCAATTAGTTCCCAATAATCTAAGTGATAAGGTTCAGGGAATGGCCAAAAACTACTATCTAAGCAATAATCATAATGACCATAGTGAACATACTTAATAATATTATTATCTCTATCTCCAGATAAAATATTTTCAATATTATTAAAACCTTTCATTGTTTCAATTATAGGAACAATTGAAATTTTTCTTTCCTCTGTAATTGAAATTTTATCATAGCAGTTTTTAATTTGATCATATTCCTCTACTTTGGGCAAAAATATTCCATTAATATATGGCTTATCATTGATAGCTTTTTTTACAGTTTTTATATCATCTTTATAAAATTCACTATTTTCTGAGTTTATTCTCACAAAAGTATTTATATCTTTTAAGATGTCTCTTTCATTTAAATACAACAAACCTTCCCTGGATTGTCTTTTCAGGTTGATAGTATTCTCATGGTCAAATATGTCTTGTGCACTATCTTCCATATCTAAAATGAGAGAGATATTATGTTTTTTAAATTTTTTTAAAATATGATTGAGTGCTTTGTATCTAACCAAGCAAATATATAAAAAAATATTTAAATTTTTCATAATTACTAAATTCTAAAAAAAACTAGATTTAAGATATTCATATATTATTAATGATAATTTGTAGAAGCTAAAATGAGTAGTTAAACCTCAATTTACTTATATATTTACCGTTATAACTAAATTAATTATTTAACATTAAATATCAAGCATTATAATATTTTAATTATAGTTGATATAATATTAATTTAATATCACATATAAATAAGTATTATTTTTTTGTGATATAGTTTATCGCTTAAAAAATAAAAAAACCTATGTTTAGTAATAAAATAATATTAATTACAGGAGGAACTGGTTCATTTGGTAAAAAGTTCGCTAAGAAAATTTTAACCGATTATAATCCTAAAAAAGTAATTATATATAGTAGGGATGAATTAAAACAACATAATCTTCAAAAAGAGTTAATTAAATTTAAGAAAAAATTAAGATTTTTTATTGGAGATGTCAGAGATATTCAAAGATTAAAAAAAGCATTTGTTCAAGTTGATTATGTAGTACATGCTGCAGCGTTAAAACATGTTCCAGTTGCTGAATATAACCCATTTGAAGCAGTAAAGACTAATGTTTTAGGAACCCAAAATGTTGTAGACGTAGCTTTAGAAACAGGTGTTGATAAACTCATTGCTTTAAGTACGGACAAAGCCTCATCTCCAGTGAACTTGTATGGAGCAACTAAACTTACTGCAGATAAAATTGTTGTTGCTGGAAATTACCATAAAGGATCAGCAATTACAAAGTTTTCAGTTGTAAGGTATGGAAATGTTTTTGGTAGTAGAGGCTCAATAGTGCCTCATCTACTTAATTTAAAAAACAAAAGTACATTTTCAATGACTGATAGTAAAATGACAAGATTTACTATTACTCTTAACGAGGGGGTTGAATTTGTATTAAAATGTTTAAAAGATATGTGGGGAGGAGAAATCTTTATACCAAAGATATATTCATATAATTTAACAGATTTAGTCAAGTCGGTGTCAAAAAAAATTAAAATAAAACTGATTGGAATCAGACCTGGTGAAAAAATTCATGAGGAAATGATCTCAATTAATGATGCACATAATACTTTGGAATATAAAAATGGATATATAATTTGTCCTAATTCAGAGTTTATGAATTGGGATGTTAAAAAATATAAAAAAAAAATTAAAGGAAAGACTTGTGCAGAAAATTTTTCATACTCTAGTAATAAAAATAAGTTTCTGACAATAAAGCAATTAAATAAAATTTTAAAAAATAATATCGACGATATTGAGTTAGATAAATAAAAACTTAAATCCAATGATTAATTATGGAAAACATTTTATTGATAAAGATGATATAAAATCAGTAATTAAAGTATTAAAATCCGACTTTTTAACACAAGGTCCAAAAACTCTAGAGTTTGAAAATTCATTAAAAAAAAATTTTGGAGCAAAATATGTAGCGTGTACCTCAAGTGGAACTGCTTCACTACACTTGTGTGGTCTAGCATTAAAATGGGAAAAAAAGGATCTTATACTTGCTAGCCCTCTAACTTTTGTTGCTACAACTAATGCTGCTCTTTATTTGAATGCAAAAGTAGATCTAGTAGATATTGATAATGAGACTTATAATTTGGATATAAAAAAATTAATAATAAAATTAAATAAGTTAGAGAAAAAAAGAAAAAAAATTCACACTTTAATTGTTACTGATTACGCTGGGCATCCTTCAGATTGGCCTCAATTATATGCTTTATCAAAAAAGTATAAATTTAATTTAATCAACGATAACTGTCATGCAATAGGTGCTAAAATTTTGAAAGATAAAAAATATGCTGTTAAATATGCAGACTTAGTTTGTCATAGTTATCATCCAGTCAAAAATATAACTACAGGCGAAGGTGGATCTGTATTGACCAACAATAAGAAATTATATGAAAAAATTAAAATTTTAAGATCTCATGGGATAGTTAGAAATAAAAAAACACCATGGAAATATTCTATAAATCAACTTGGATATAATTATAGAATAACCGATATCCAAAGTGCTATAGGCATAAGTCAATTAAAAAAACTAAATTTATTTATAAAAAGAAGAAATGAAATTGCAAAGATTTATAATAATAAGTTAAAAGGAATTCATTTATTAGATATACCAAAAGTAAAAGCTGATATATCTCATGCATATCATTTATATCCTTTAAAAATCAGATTTGATAAATTGAAAATCAGTAAAGATATGCTGATAAAAAAACTTCGTTTAAAGGGCATAAATTTACAAGTGCATTACATACCAATTCATCACCACAAACTATATAAACTTAAAAAACACTTTAATTTACCAAATACAGAAATTTTCTTTAAACAAACTGTGTCATTACCAATTTACTTTTCATTAAAAAATAATCAGATAGATTACATTATTAAAAATCTACTTAAATTAATCTTTTCAAATTTTAAAAAATAATATGAAAAATAACAATTTTTTTTCTAGAAGTTTTCTTGAAAAAAAAATTATTTCAATGAAAAATAGATTTCATATTTCAAAAAGAGAACAAGATGAAATCAAAGAATTATTTCACAAAGAAACTATTTTAATAACAGGTGCTTGCGGATCTATAGGTGCCGCATTCACAAAAAAAATTTTAAAATTAAATTATAAAACATTATATCTATTAGATAAAGATGAGAACAGTTTAACAAATTTAAATAGAGAAATTTTGATAAATTACAAAATTTCAATAAAAAAAAATTAAATTTATTTGCTCAGACATTACATCTTTAGATATAGATAAATTTTTGCTGAAAAATAAAATTTCAATGTATTTCAATTTTGCAGCTGTTAAGCATGTTAGAAGTGAAGAAAATTTAGAGTCAATTAAATATATGTTAAAAACTAATAGCCAAAAATTTTGTCCATCAAAAAAATATTTACTTAAGATATTTTTTTCAGTATCGAGTGATAAAGCTGTTAAATCTAATAGTATATTGGGAGTTTCAAAATATCTAATGGAGCAAAATCTCGCAAATTTTTCAAAAAAATTTCCCAATGTATTCGTGAGCTCTGCAAGATTTGCGAATGTAGCATTTTCAAATGGAAGTTATCTTGAGTATGTTAAAAATAGAATAGATCAAAAAATTAC
>MDTB01176639.1_pt1 | contig 13537 bp, 12 predicted proteins | sample 811161 | NCBI WGS metagenome assembly MDTB01 (sample SAMN05326650, study PRJNA326480) | marine metagenome | isolation source: seawater | place: Mediterranean Sea | collected 2009
AAAAAGGTATTAATTTTGAAAGTACCCCGGGGACAATAATATCATCATCCCCGAAAATCCATACATACTTACCAGAGGCTATCTCTACTGACCTATTTACATTTGAATCTAGACACTTAAATTCTTTTGAGTCAAATAATTTAATAGCTTTATTTTTAGAATACTTGCTTAAATACAATTCTCTTATATCACTATTTAGACTATTGTCTGAGATAGTTATGTTTATATCATTTGCAAATTCTTTTTCTTTAATTATTGAAGAAATTGCTTGATCAAGTAAAAAAGATTTATTATGGGCCGGAATAGATATAGTTAATAAAACCATAATTATTATTTAGATACTTTCTCATATAGTTTAGAGTAATTATCTATAGCTTTTTCTAGATCATAAATATTTCTAGCTAATTCCCTTGATTTTGAATTTCTTTTAGGATTTTGAATCCCATTAACTAAATACATAGCTTCTGATATGGTAATTTTTTTATCTAAAAAATCCCTTCTTAAGATTCCAATGCATTCATATTCTTTGGCTAATCTATTCAAAACATTTATACCATCTAATGAAATAACAAACAAACCTGAGGCAAGATATTCTCCTATTTTTGTTGGCGAACACATTTTCAACCAATCTCCATTAGATATAAAAACTAATCCACAATCATATTTTATTAAATGTGATGGTATTTCTTCATGACAACTCTCAAATATTTTTAATCTGGATGTTGGAAAATTGATATAATCTGAAATTTTATATATTAATTTATTCTGGCCTTTATTAATAAAATCAATATAACAATCAAAACCTAGATCAATAAGTTGTTTTACTAGATTTAGTGCTTCAAAAGGTAAATAAGGGAATGATGCTCCACCAAGAAATACAAAATTAATCTTTTTCTTCATCTTTGAAATTTTAATTGAAGAATATCTACTCAAATCAGTAGCAGTAGGAATTATCTTATATGGTATTTTTCTTTTTAAAGTTAGTTTCAAATATTTATAACAAGAGGGGTCTAATATTACTAATCCAGATGCATTATTAATAAGATATTTTTCATAACAAATAAGAAATTTTTCTAATATTGAACTTTTCTTTATTGCTCCTGAATCAACCCATTGTCCTGCGAATGCTCTAATGTCATAAATATATTTTTTATTTATGAAAGATAGGAAATAAATAATTCCTGGTAATATAGCTCTTAAATGAATTAGTTTGATTTTCCTGGTAGAACAAATATACCTTACACAAATTGCTCCTTTGATTATTCTTTTAATACCCTGAAATTTTCCTTTTACAAAAGTTAATTTATACCACTTAATATTTTTTGATTTTAATAAGCTTTTGAGTTTTAGGATATCTTTCTCTTTATGATTATTCTTTTCAAAACTTAATAAGCAAAATTTATATCCATTATCTGATAATCCAAAAATATATGGCAGTATTTGACTTTTCCCCAGAGGGTCTAGTAAACCATCATAACTAATAAATAAAACTTCTTTCATAAAAAGGATAGACCTAAATTAATACTTTCAAAATAAAAATTAATTATTTTCAAGCCATGCTTGCCACATAAGTATTGGCCATAATTTACTGCTATTATCCTTATTAAAATTCATATGATCTTTCCATAAAGAATGAATCTTTGTCTCATTTAAGAATCCAGTTTTTCTAATATTTTCAGCACATAATAAATCCCCTGACCAATCTCTTAATGGGCCTCTTAACCATTCAGCTAAGGGTATACCAAATCCAGACTTTGGCCTTTCAAAAAGATTTCTGGGCATATAATGACTTAGTATTTCTTTTAAAATCCACTTTCCAGAAGGGCTAAATTTTTGATCTTTTATCTTTAACTTAATATCAACTCTCCATGCAGTTTCTATAACTCTATGGTCTAAGAATGGTGATCTGGTTTCTAAACTAGTTGCCATTGAACTCCTATCAACCTTTGTAAGAATATCATTTGGTAAATAATTTAAAGAATCATGTAACATCATTTTTGAAGTCAAGTCATTTATTAATCTTTTAGGAATATCTTTTTTTAGAGAAGATATAAAATTTTTTTTATTTTGGTTTTGAAACTCTAAATTAAAAAGAGAATAAGGATTATCCCATTGGGAAATTAAAGAGTAATAAAATTCATCTTCATTTTTTATATAATTCAATCTTTCAGACAATTTTAAAATTTTTGTCCCAAGTTGATTTGCCCCCGTATAGCCGGAAATTTGATCAATTATTTTATGTGGAAGATTTAATCCGAATTTACCTATTCCTTTTCTAAGAGACAAAGGGATATTATCTAATTTATTCCATATGTTTTTACCAAGTAAATATCTATTATATCCTCCAAAAAGCTCATCACCGCCATCTCCACTCAGAGCTACATTTAAACCACTTTTTTTTGCCTCCACACATACCAAATGAGTCGGTAATTGTGAGGGATCTGCAAATGGCTCTGAATAAATTCTTCCTAATTCAGGAATTAAATTTAAAGCATCTTTTGCAGTTAAATAAAATTCAGTATGATCAGTATCTAAATATTTTGCTATTTCTTTAGAATATTTTGCCTCATTATATTCTTGTTCTTCAAAACCAATTGTGTAAGTTTTAACTTTTTTTGAAGATTGAGAACTAAGTAATGCAGTAATTAAAGAGGAATCAATTCCACCTGAAAGAAAAGTCCCAATTGATACATCTGCAACACTTTGTAAACTTATAGATTGTTTTAAACTATTTTCAACAGATGTTATTGCCTCTTCGTTACTTTTAAATTTATTATTTAAGCAATTATCCACTGTTGAGCTTAAATTCCACCAACATCTACTATTTTCCAATAATTCTTTTCTTGGTGATTTTATAGTTATTATATGACCAGGTTTTAGTTGAAAAATATCGTTAAAAATAGAATTTGGAGAGGAGATTGCCTGATAACTAAACAACTGAACTAATGCTTCTTTATTAATGGAGTTATTAAAATATTTCCATTTCTTTAAGGCAGATAATTCAGAACCAAATAAAAAAGAATTATTTCTATTATCTCCGCTAAATCCATAATATAAAGGTTTTTCTCCAATACGGTCTCTTGCTAAAGATAATTTTTTTTCCTTCCTATCCCAAACAGCAAATGCAAACATTCCAACACACTTTGTAATTGCATTTTCAATGCCATACTTATCAAAAAGTGATAATAGAATTTCAGTATCAGAATGACCTCTCCATTTTAATAATTTATTATTCTTTTCTAATTCGTTTTTTAATTCATTATGGTTATATATCTCACCATTATAAGTAATTACATATCTTCCACTACCACTTTGCATTGGTTGATTTCCTGCATTAGATAAATCTATTATCGATAACCTATTATGCGCAAAATAAATTGAATTATTAATGTCGTGCCAAAAGCCTGTATTATCAGGACCTCGATGATTTATAGCATTTGCCATTTTCCTTAAGATTATTAAATTATTATCTTCTTGCTCATTCAATGACCAAAATCCAGTAATACCACACATTATTTTAAATTTTTACTGCTCTAACAACCATGGATGATCCACCACTATATTTAACAATTCCACCAAACTCTATTTTACAACCTTCATCAATAAACATTTTTTTAACATTATCTAATTTCTGTGGATTATCAAACTCAGGAGAAAAAGCGTCAAAAGTATCCATTATTGCCCATTCTTTTCTTTGTTTCTCAGTAAATTTTTTTGGAAATCCTCTAACATCAGTAATTGGTAAAAAACGTACTAAAAAACCTAATTTAACTCTTACAAGAAAATCAACTAATAATAAAGATAAATTAATACTTTTAGAAATCAGGAGTAATAAGATCCTTTTCGAAATCCTCTTAGTAATAGGCCTTAAGATATATTTTGAATGTATCAATGTAAAAATTCCTTTATATGGATAAAAATCTATTACAACTTCTCCATTCACCTTTAATTTAGATACCAATGCTTTTATGGAATTTTTAAATGAAGGTGTATGTTGCAATACCCCAAGACAAAAAATCCTATCAAAAGAATTATCTTTAAATGGCATTTGATAAATAGAAGCTTGTGACAAAAATAATCTAGATCGTAAATTATAATTATTTCTATAATTAGCGTCTACTGCTGTCGAATAATCAATGCTAAATAGTTTAGCTTTAGTAGATTTCAGAAAGACCTCAGAAAATCTACCTGCTCCAGAACCAACCTCCAAAACATTCAATTTCTCTAAACTTTCTGGATCCCATTTAGTTTCTTGCCAAAACCTTTCGTATGTAATATTAATTCCGGAGAAACTATCAAGTTGAGTTTCATCAAAAATATTCCATTGAAATCCAAAACTATCAGAATAGTTTTCTTCTGAACAAAACCTAGGTATATTATTCTTTATTTTAAAAATTCTTTTTGAGGAAGATATATATCTATCCAAATCAAAAAACAATTCTTCGCCGGAGTAAGGGCAAACGTAAGGAATATTAATATTAATATTATCCATCAAAATTTAATTCTTCATTAACCAATTTATCAGAATTTATGCAGATAAACTATCCAAAAGAATTATTTGTCCATTATTTAAAAATTTATATATAAACTAAAAAAACTTTTTTTTATTTTAGCTTCCAGATTGAAGCAACCTCTTTGTAATAATTTAAAACTTTATTATAAATTTTCAGAGATTCATTATTGGAATTTATTTGTTTATTTTTTACTTTATTTAAAATTATTAATACCCATTTAATTCTATAAAGTTCAATATATTTTATTAGTTTATTTTTTTCTAATTTAATTCTCATTCTCTCAGATAATTCAATCATTATATTATTAGCATCTTTAGAACTTATTAAATTTTCTGGCCTTATAATTAGATCCATAAACAGCTTATATGGATCATCCCAGCCTGCGTATTCAAAATCGATAAAATATAGTTCATCATAAGAATTTATTACATTATGAAAACCAACATCTGAGGGAGATATTATTTTTTCATTTAATGATAAGTTTTCTAAATTCTTGTCTTGAGTAATTTCCTTTTTTATGAAAATCATTCTTTTAACAATCTCATTTCTTAACCAGTAATTTAAATTATTGAATAATTGCTGTTCAGTAGTTTTTATTATGATTAAATTCAATCTATTTTCAATTAAAGAAAAATGACTATTTAATGAGAAACAAGCTTCAGAAGCATTTTCAAGTTTATAAATCAGATTTGATTTTCTTAGATTTTGTAAATTAATTAAAAAATTTAAATAAGTCTTCCAATGGGAAGCATTAGGTGATGTAATTTTCTCACCTTCTATCCAAGTTAATAAAGACCAATTAAATGAAGGATTAGAATATATTAATTTTGGAACATTTTTAAAACCTTCAGTATTTAATAATTTGAGAAATTTACTCTCTGTAGCTAATCTATCTCTATTGTCGATATTATTATTTTTATAAAATTTCAAGAAAAAACATTGTTTTTTATTATATAACTTCCAACAATAACTATTAATCCCATCACCTATTTTCTCAAATACATCAAAAGATAATCCATTATCTGCAATAGTTTTTAAGGCATTTACAAACCTTTTATCAGTTTCTTTGATCATATAAATTGAAATATATATTCTCCTATTAACTTCCAATTTGTTGATTTGAAATTATACGATAAGCTTTCAACAATCTGAATATCATTAAAAAGAATTTTTTTAATATGGGGATTAATTAAATCTAATATCTCAGGTAAATCATCTATAAAAAAATCACAATTTAAATCATGAATTTTATTTATTTTTTCATCTTTAGATGTATTAAAAAATATTTTATCTTTACTAATTTTTGCTCCATCTGATGAAACAAAAGAATAATGACTTAACCAATTCCTTGCTGAATCATGGAGATCAAATTTTGGTCCTTTGTAAGGATATTTTGTCTTATGACTAATAATAAATATCTCAAATCCCAAATCATTCATTTTTTTAATTGTTTCTAATGAATTTTTTGCAGGTTTTGCTTTTAGTATATTTGGTCCATACATTTCCCCTTGAAGGTATGTAAATTCTGAGTCTTTATTATTTTTACGCAAAAAATTCCTAACAGCATTTTTTGATTTTTTTAAATCCGATGGAATTAGGTCTTTCTCAAGAGCTAAATCATAAAAGCATCTATCATAGTCGACTATTGTGTTATCAAAATCGATTCCAATATTAAACATATTTTTTAATTTTTTTTATTATACCTTCAGAATTTATTCCAATTCGATCTCTTACATAATCTTGTTTGCCTAAGTAATGAATAAATTCATTTGGAGGATTAATATTTATTATTTCAATTTTTTCGGGATGATTTTTATAAATCCAATTATTTATTTTAGATCCAAACCCTCCTTGAAAGCCGTGTTCTTCTAATGTTAGCCAACATTTAAATTTATAACTTAGCATCTTTAAAAGGAAGTGTTCATCTAAGGGTTCAACGCTTCCAAAACTAACTACAGATAAAGACTTATTATACCTTTTTTTAATTTTTTCTGATGCTTTAATAGCTTCCTCTAAAATTGGACCTATTCCTAGAATTAGGAAATCAGAACCTTCTTTAAGAATATTTGCTTTACCTATTGATAAATTTGAATTTTCAGATATTAAATTTGGTTCTCCCTTTTTGCCAATCCTAATATATGTCGGACCATCAAGTGAGAAACATTCCTTGAGTTGAGATGCTAATTCTATAGAGTCGCATGGAGTTAGGATTCTAAAATCAGGCAATGTACTAATTATTCCAATATCTTCCAATGAATGATGTGTTGGCCCTAGCTCGGCATAAGATAAACCAGAACCTGTGCCAACGATAACAATATTTGCATTATGATAAGCAGCTCCAATTTTTATTTGTTCAAAACATCTTGCTGTTGTAAAAGGTGTAATTGTATATATAACTGGTCTCAATCCACTTAAAGCCATTCCTGCCGCCATACTCATCATATTACCTTCGGCAATTCCACAATTAATAAATCTTTCTTTATTAACTGATTTAAATTGATCAAACATTCTATTCCCTATATCGCCAGATAATAAAACTATTTTCTCATTTCCTTTTGCTAATTTTGTCAATTCTCTTGCAAAAGTATTTCTCATAATAAACCTATATAACTATGTTTTCAGAGGAATTCAATTCCTCTAAAGCTGCTTTTAATTCATTATTATTGGGAGTTTTATAATGCCAATTATTATCATCTTCCATAAACGATACCCCTTTCCCTTTTACAGTATGAGCAATAATCATGCTTGGTTTAATTTTTTGTTTATGACAATCAATAAAGGCACTATGTATTTCCTGGAAATCATGCCCGTTAATTTCTTTTGAATGCCAACCAAACGCTTTCCATTTATCTATAAATGGTTCAAAAGAAGTAATTTCTTTACTTCTACCTGTAGCCTGCCATTTATTATAATCCACCATGCCAATTAAGCTATTTATTTTCAACTTAGGGGCTAATAATGCTGCTTCCCAAATAGTCCCTTCATTACATTCTCCATCACTTAATAATGCATATGTTTTAAATTTTTTATTTTGAATTTTAGATGATAATGCCATTCCTAGCGCCATTGGGAATCCATGCCCCAAAGAACCAGTAGCTGCTTCTATTCCATTTATTAAGCCTGGTTTTGGTGGGTGTTCATGAAATAAGCTTTCATTTTTACCAAAATTGATTAAATCCTCTTTAGGAAAAAATCCTTTTTCAGATAAAACTTGAAATAAAGCAGGAGCACCATGTCCTTTGCTTAAAATGAAACGGTCTCTGAGAGAATCGTTAGGTTTTAAAGGATCTATACTCATTTCAATCCAATATAAATAAACAAGCAAATCAACACAAGATAAACATGAACCTAAATGAGGTATCTTCGCAGTAGATGAAGTTTCAACAATCTTTTTTCTGATTAATAAAGATACACATTTTAATTCTTTAAGGGAATCTTCATTAAGTTCTTTCATAGATATTTATTTAATTCCATTAGATTTCATCCACTTTACTGTGTAACAAGAATCAGTTTCTATTAAATTTCCAGCTTTATATTGATCAATTATCTCTTCTATTGCATATTTAACATTATATTTTGGAACAAATCCAGAATTTAATAATTTGGTTGAGTCTTGTCGATAAGATCTTGGATCGTTAGACTTTGAAATAATAATTTCACATTCAACCTTTTCTTTTACTAGGTTAGCGATCTCAAGAATACTAATATTTTCAAATCCAGCATTAAAAAAACCACTTGGAATATTTAAATTCTTAAGAAAATGCCTGTATACATTAGCAATATCTAATATATGAATATTGGGTCGGGTTTGATGTCCACCAAAAACTGTGATTTTTTTATTTTTTAAAGCTTGAAAAGTTAATAAATTAACACTTACGTCTAGTCTCATCCTTGGAGAAAAGCCACAAACTGTTGCAGGTCTTATACACTTTATATCTATTTTATCTTTAAAAGAAAAGAATATTCTCTCAGCACACATTTTTGTTTTGTCATAGGTAGAAATTGGCACTAATTCAAGTTCCTCTGTAACTTTCGACTCAGACTTAACTCCATAAACACTTCCAGAACTAGCATAAAGCAACTGCTTTACTCCAGCTCTAACCGCCTTATCAATCAGCTGGTAACTAGAAAGAACATTAACCTCCCAACTAAGGGTAGGATTAATATCTACTGCTGGATCATTTGCAATATTTGCTAAATGAACTATTGAATCTATTCCTTCAAGACTTTTACTTTTTAAATTTCTTATATCATCTTTAATTGTGATTAAATTTGGATGAGGCTTTAGATAGTTTCCAAACCATTCTGTATCAAAACTTATGACTTTATGACCATCTTTCAAAAGTAATGGGATTAATACAGAACCTTTATATCCTGATCCTCCAGTTATAAAAATTTTCATTTTTTATGTATATATTTCCAAGACATTTTTTGAAATTTGTCTATATGTTTATCAATCCAAGTTACAGTATCAAGTATTCCATCTTCAAGATTTATTTTATCTTTCCAATTATATTTCAATCTTATTGCAGAACTGTCAAGTAAATAACTCTGATCCTTACCTAATCTATCTTCAGAAATATTTACAATTTCCTCAAAACTCACAGAGGTTAAATTACATATTTTTTTAACTAAATTTTTTATTGAAATTGAATTCCGGGTCGACAAATGCCAAGTTGATCCGGGCTCAGCTTCTAATGCCAATTGCAGAGTGGCCTTTACTACGTCAGTTATATGAATAAATGACCTTTCAGAAGCTCCTTCACCATGCAATTCAAAATTCTTTCCTGTTTTTGCACTTAAAATTGTCCTAGGAATAACTCTATAAAGTTGCTGCCCAGGACCATAGACATTTGCCGCACGAGTAAAAACAACAGGAAATTGATAAGCATCACAAAAACTCTTTAAATGTAAATCGCAAGAAGCACGACTTACTGCATATGGAGTACTTGGGGAAAATCTATGATCTTCTTTAATCCAAGCTTTATCTGTGCTGCCATACACTTCTGGGGTTGTTACATGTACATATTTCTCTAAAAATTTCTTTTTTCTCAATTGGTCATGCAAAGCGACTTGTGATACCACATTAGTTTGGAACCAGTGAGTAGGATCCAACCAACTTTCAGCGACCATTCCTTGAGCCGCAAAATTAACAATATGAGTAGGTTTAAAAGTTTCAACAATTTCCATCAATTCTTTTAATTGAAAATTTAAATCGATCTTATGAAATGTAAAATTATTCTCAAGTAATTTGATTGATTTTTGATTATCGCGTTTCCAGAGATATGGTAAAAAGATATAATCTAATTCTTTTGATCTACTTACTCCCAAGACCTCATATCCATGATCTAAAGCATTTGAGATAAAATGAGAGCCACTAAAACTATTGCTTCCTATGACTAGAAATTTTTTCATTTCAATTTAAATTTAGATTTAATTGCATCCTTTAATGCTCTAGCACTTACTGGTGTATTCCCCATTTGTTCAACCGCGAGAGAAGCCATGCAACATGCCAATGCTGAGGTATTCATCATTGGCTGACCAGAACTTAGGCCTATAGCCATAACTGCCATTAATGAATCTCCTGCACCAGCCACATCTAATGGATTTACTGACAAGGAAGGAAATGATTGAGAAATTACTCTATCTTTTTCATCACGATCATATGCAATAAAACCATTATTCCCTAATTTCATAATCAAACGTTTTGCAAATGTTTGTGCAATTAGATTTTGACTTAGTGTTTCCAATCCTGATTCTTTATCCATTAAAGATAACCTCGCCTCTCTTTCATTAGGGCACAATAAAGAAAAATTCTTAAATTTTGTAATTGAACCAATTTGACTACTGCATTGTAGGTCTCCAAAAATTGAAAGATTATACTTGTTTTTTAGATTTATGATTTTTTTTACAATCTTTGGAGTAATGACTCCATAAGAAAAATCTGATACGACAATTCCGTCAACATTCGGAGCCATTACTTCTAAGTGATGAATAATTTTATTTTCTATCTCTTCACTTATTAAATGATCCTCCAATTTACTTACTCTAAATAACTTCTGATTGTCAACAAGATATCTTTTTTTAAATGTAGTTGGCCTAGAAGGATCCTCTAAGAGATATTTAATTATTCCTCTTTTAACAAGCTCATTCCTTGCATATTGAGCAGATTCATCAAGACCAATCACAGATAAAAAGTAACATTCTGCTCCAAGCTCTTTAATATGACTTGCCACAATTGCTGCCCCCCCAATAAAGTTTTTATTTTCTAGTTCTTTAACAACTACTACAGGAGCTTCAGCACTCATCCCTAATGCTTCGCAAGCAGAATATTGATCTACGATCGTATCTCCAATAACAAGTAATCTTGTTGACTTCCATTTATCAATAGATTCAATTAAACTCTCTGATTTTAATTTTTGTTTCTTACAAGCTAACAAAAATTTTTCATTCTGTTTATTAAGAAGATTACTTTCAGATTCTTGTAAAAGATTACTACTCGCATAAATAATCTCACCTGCATGAAATCTTATAGGGACACCTTTAAGGTTTAATAGATTTATAATTTCAATTATTTTTTTTTCTTTAGTTTTTTCAAATTCTTTACCCAATATTAAAATTTTTGGTTGAATTTTTTCTATTAGTTTTTTAAGGGATTCCTCTTTTTTGTCCATTAAAAATATACCATCCACCAATCCCATTAAAGATAAACTATCAGCTCTTTCTTTCTGATTAAAAGGATACTCTTCTTCCAAACTACTTGCCCTATCAGGGAGAATAGCAGTAATCAAAATTCCACCTTGATCCTTAGCATATTTTAGATATCTTATGTGACCAGGATGAATAGTTGAAAAATGCCCATAAGTTAAAACACAGTTCTTATAATTAGCAAGATCTTTTTCTTCAATAATAATAGAGTTCATAACCTTATCATTACTCTCCCTGCAGTCTCTCCAGATATCATCGAATCTATCGCCTTATTTATATCCTCAAGTTTATAGTATGAACTTATTAAAGAATCGATATTGAACAAATTATTATCAAATAACTTCAAATATCTATAAATATCCGCTTCTGGTGATGCTTCGCCACCTTGGGACCCTATTAACTTCTTACCAAAATGTAATTGTAAAGAATAAATATTAATATTATTTCCTAGTCTAGGAACGCCTACCAAAATTACTCTTCCATTGGAATTAATAATTTCATAACCCAACTCAATCACATTGGGGATACCTGTATTATCAATAAAACAGTCTAAATTATCTTTATTTAGAATCTTAATTATTTCTTTTTTGGGGTCATTATTAGAAGCATTTATTGTATGAGTAGCGCCCATCTTAGAGGCTAACTCTAATCTTTGATCAAATAAATCAACTGCTATTATGGGATATGCTGACTTTAGAGATGAAGCTTGTATTATGTTTAACCCAATTCCTCCAGCGCCATATACAACAACAGATTCTCCCATTCTTAAATTTGCATTATTTTCGACTACACCAAAAGCTGTCGTAATTGCGCAACCAAACATTGCAGCCAGCTCGTGATTTGTATGTTTTGGGATTTTTGTACATCTATTTTCACTGACAATTGCATTGGTATTGAATGTAGTAACCCAGCCAGCATTAATTTGCTTCTCGCCTAAGAAATATTGGGGAGGATCAGCTTGTATTCCTTTCCCAGGTCTCCAATGTAAGACTACTAAATCGTTTTGTTTTAAATTTTTAACTCCTGGACCAACATCCAACACAGTTGCGCAACCTTCATGACCTAATAAATGAGGTAAATAATTATCCTTGCCTTTTACTCCTCTGATTTCTCCTATTTGAGATCCACAAATGCCGCTTAAATGTAATTTAACTAATACTTGGCCTATACCTAAAGAAGATTTAAAGCAAATTTCTTCAACTACTAATGGTTTATTTTGTTCAAAAAGAATCGCAGCTTTAAATTTTCTGATGGTTTCCATAAATACCTATTCAAAGTAAATAAATGAATAATCACCTTTATAACCATTCTTTTCAAACCACCATAACCACTCTTCTGGGGTATTAAAGGCCTCGCAAGTAACTTGCCAATATAATAAGTTTGCTTTTTCTTTCTCATTTCTATAACTTTCAACACAAATGTATTTATTCTTTTTACTTACTCTCTCCATTTCAATCAAACTCTTCTCCAAATCGAATGCATATAAATTATGGAAAGTATTAATTGAAATAACTAAATCGAAATAATTATCTGGCCAGGGAAGACTCTTGGCATTTCCTAGTCTTAATTTATCTTTGATTTCAGGCTTGCTATTTTCTATTGCATATTTTGATATGTCAATTCCATACACCTCAGCATCAGGCATTACTTTTAAAAAATCATAGAGCAGATAACCTTTTCCACAGCCAATATCTAATATTCTTGATTTTGAATTTAAAGAGTAGTGCCTTGACATTTCTTCTGCTACCTTTTCCCATCTCCCTTTTATATATTTATATCCTCCATAATTAATTCTCCTATCGCCATCCCAATAATCATAATCATATTTTTTTGCTAACTCTGCAGCTTTATGTTTAGGAAAATTAAAATCGTTAACCCTTGCCAAATAATCCCTTTTTTTGCTCTGGTGAAGAGTAGTCATAAAATCTACATTTTTCATCATATCTAAATAGGTTTTAAATTTCTAACTTTATTTTTTGTTAGCCACTGCATACAAACATGGCCAATTATTGTTTGAGAATCTTCAGCTAATTGCATATCATCAACCTCTATATGTATTGGATGATCACAAATGTCTAAACATTTACCCCCATCAAATCCAAGTATCGCATAACTTTTAATCTCCATTTCCTTTGAGGTTTCTAAAGCATTAATGATATTCTCTGAATTACCACTCCCGGATAAAGCAATTAAGATATCTCCTCTTTCACCTTTAACTTTTAACTGGTGAGAAAAAATATTCGCATAACCAACATCATTTGATAGACATGTTAAAACACCTTGATTTGAAGTAAGGGCCTCAACTCTTAATCCAG
>MDTB01220400.1_pt1 | contig 13537 bp, 10 predicted proteins | sample 811161 | NCBI WGS metagenome assembly MDTB01 (sample SAMN05326650, study PRJNA326480) | marine metagenome | isolation source: seawater | place: Mediterranean Sea | collected 2009
TGCGGCGGATTATTGGCAGAGTACAATCTCGCTGGAAACAAGGCCTACTGGAATCCGGGACCTGATGAACCCTTCTCTACCTTCCGACTCCATTGATGAGGACCTTCGGAAGGAATTCGAACATCGCTTGCTGAGCGGCAAACCGGGAAAGATAGAAGACTTTCTGCCGCCCGCCGACGATCCTCACTATCTTGGCACGCTTGAGGAGTTGGTCCATATCGAGATCGAGTTCGCATGGAAGCATCGCGTCAATCAAATTCAACATGCTGGCGAACATAGCGATCAAACGGTCGACCAACCGGCGCCAATAGAGTTCTATTTGAATCGTTTTCCGAGTTTAGATGAACCGGAAATCCTTGCTCGACTTTTGAAGCAAGAATGCCTTGTTCGCAAGCAAGTGGGCATACCTATGAGCGAGGAAACTTGCCAAATAAGATTTCCTAATCTCGATCTCCGGAAAGCGGAAATACTTCCTTATCTGGAGATGCACTCTTCGGGTAGTTCTGACACTCCGGGTGCTACCCTTTCACCAGAAGACCCGGGTGATGATGCGATCACACTACCACTACATTTTGCTGATTATGAATTACTTGAAGAAATTGGCCGAGGCAGCATGGGTATCGTCTATCGAGCCAAGCAAATCAGCAACCCACGCATTGTCGCGATTAAGATTTTGCAGACGAGAATACTTGATGCCTCATCTGCGGGCGCTATTGATCGATTCAAACAAGAAATAAAAACCGCGGCTAAATTAAGGCATGAGAATATCGTACGCGTTTTTGATGTCAGTGAGAATAAAGGGCGGCACTTTTTTGCTATGCAGTATGTACGAGGGAAGAGTCTTGGCAAAATTACCTTACGACGACCGCTCGACAATTTGCTTGCAGCAAAATATCTGGAGCAAGTTGCGAGGGCGATAAATTACTCGCATCGAAGCGGTATTCTGCATCGAGATCTTAAACCCGCAAACATTCTCATCGATGATGACACCGACCGAGCCTTAGTCGCCGATTTTGGGTTAGCAAAGGTGCTGGAACGCGGACACAGCATCACAGCGATTGGGGAAACTCTTGGCACGCCATCTTTCATGGCCCCTGAGCAAGCTCGGGATGCCGTGGAAGCTACTGAGCAGAGCGATATTTACAGCCTGGGAGCCACCCTCTATGCGATTTTATCTGGCAAGCCACCTTTTTTCGCGGCGCGCTCATCGGAAACACTTCGCCAGTTGATTGAAGAGCATCCCACTCCACTGCGTCAACTCAATATAAATGTAGACAAAGATCTCGAAACGATTTGCATGAAGTGCATGCGGAAAAAATCCGCACATCGCTATGCAAGTGCCGATGAATTAGCAGATGACCTGGCGAGGTACTTGCGCGGGAAAAAAATACATGCTCGACCACGGGTAGAAATATCAAGAGTCTTCCGCTCGATGCGTCACAATCGGCGAAGGTTGATTACGGTAATTTTCGCCGCCACACTCTTGGTGTGCGGATCTGTCGCACTTTCCTATCAATATTTTATTTCTGCAAATACCAAGTCGCAATCTATTAAGCGCATGGAGAAGGCAGAAGAATCAGTGGGCAATGCAGTGGCGGGGCTCGTTGACGAAGAATCAATAGTTACGGCGCCTAAGCCAGCAAGCGAAAAAAAATTATTGCAGGAATTTCTTCGCTATTACTCAGGCCTCGTTCAATCTGACGAAAATAAAAACGTAGACCCTTATCTCACAGCGATCGCGCGCTTACAAATGGCGCGTATTGAGACGAGTCTAGGAAATCTTGAAGTCGCTGATCGATTATTACATACCCTTATTCAAGATCTAAGAGAGGGGGATGCAGCGTTAGAGAAAAATGCGAGCCTTAGCCTGAGCGGCACACACCCTCGCTCCACGCTGCTTCTGGCTCGTGCGTGGTTTTCGCTTGGTATTGTAAACCAGCGTTTGAAGAATATTGATCGCGCAGCCAAAGACTTTCAGAAGGCGGCCAAATTATTCAACTACCTTCTAAATGTTGTTCCAACGCTTCCGGATGTCCAACTATTGGCCGCTGACAACTACGTAAAAATGGGATCGCTTGCTCTTGGCCAACGACGATGGGCACCTTCCCAAAAATACTTCGATGAAGCAATTAATTCTTATCAACGCTTAATAGAAACTCCGCAACCTATCGATGCAGCATTTTTTGGCTTGGCACGTTGTTACAAATATCGTGGTGACTGGGAACGATTACGAGGCAATCAACGTGGATACCGTCAATACCTGGAGGCTTCTTATCGGGAATTGGAACAGATTGTCGAGACACCACAGCACACACCTACTTTAAAAACAATCAGACCGCTCGTCACAACTTGTCGCGATCTTGGAAATTCGTACGCGACGTCAAAAGATAGCAAAACTGCGCTTCTGTGGTATGAAAAAGCGTTTCATTCGAGCACACTCGTTTCCTCCATAGGTGATCCCACCGGCGCATACGATGCGCTGAAGGCAGATGTACTCGTCAACTGGGCAACTTCCCTAACCATTGTTGGGCAGGATAAAAAAGCGATGGAGAAATGCGGTAACGCATTGAAGATTTGGCAAGTGATCCATGAGCAACACCCCAACAATCGTCAGTTTGCCGCGCAACGTGCAGTCGCGATGGGACAACTGAGTCGAATACAGATAAAGGTGGGAAATTTGGATGCGGCCCGCAATCATCTCATGGAAGCTAAACAAGTGCTTTCCAAATTACTCCGCGAGCAGCCCGGGGAAGCCCAGTTTTCTTCGGAACTGGAAAAGATCCTGCGTCTTCTGCAGCAACTAGGGAACTGATTGCCACACCCCGGTTTTGACGTCTCCTTCGCCGGCAATCGGGTGCAGCCAGTACCCATAACGCCCCCCTAGACTACCTGCCTTTCCTGCGCTTCCGAATCGTCAAACATTCCTCAAGCCTGAAACTTTCTCTGCCGAAGAAAAGACACGTATCGTCGCGCTAAGTCGCTGTTTTTCACTAAGCAACCTTTTGGATCGCTGGGATGGAAATTGCAGATCAAACCACGGAAAAGAAACACCGCGTGGTGGGCCCGATCCGCTGGTTTACAGATAGTGGTGCAATCGTAATCGATTGGGTAACCGCGATTGGCGATGTCTCTTTTTTTACCATGCAAACGATATCGTGGATTTTGACTCGCCTTCCACAGAAAGAAACGCTTCTCCCCAACTTTTATCAAGTCGGTGTTCGTAGCCTCCCGGTTGTTGCTCTAACGGGAACCTTCATTGGAATGGTACTTGCGGTACAGAGTTACGCTCAGTTTGCCCATCTAGGATTACAAACGAGACTCGGCGGAGTCATCAATGTTTCCCTCGTTACTGAATTAGGGCCCGTGTTGGCCGGTACGATGCTGGCCGGACGGGTAGGCAGCGCAATGGCCGCTGAATTAGGCACAATGCGTGTCACAGAACAAATCGATGCGCTCACAAGTATGGGCGCAAATCCTATACACTACTTAGTCGTTCCCAGACTACTCGCTTGCCTATTCCTCATCCCCGCATTGACGGTGGTTGCTAACTTTATGGGTGTCATTGGCGGAGCATTTTATAGCATCTTCATACTCGACATTGATGCCTTCTACTACTGGCACAACTCTCGATCCATTGTTGGTCTGTATGATCTCTTCAGTGGAATATTCAAAAGCTTATTTTTCGGTTTCTCGATTGCGATCCTCGGATGCTACCGAGGGTTTCACTGCGATCCGGGTGCGGAGGGAGTTGGACGTGCCGCAACTGCTGCTTTTGTACATGCTTTTGTCGTCATCATTGTGCTTGATCTGTTTCTCGGTATCTTTTTGATCGGGCTTCACAAACTGGTATGGCCAGCAGGCGGTCAACTTTTTTAACGATTGACCAAGAAGGCAATTTTTATTGATGAGTAACGGACAAGAAAATTTAAATACGCCTCTCGTTGAACTACGCGACTTAACCATTCGCTTTGGCGCACAAACGGTACTCAGTGAGATCAACCTCGACGTAAAAAAAGGTGAAACCATTGCAATTATTGGTGAAAGTGGGTGCGGGAAAACCGTGCTTATGAAAACCATCATTCGATTAATTCGTCCCACCAAGGGAGATGTTTTTTTTGATGGGAAAAATTTAGGCAAAACCAATGAAAAAGAATTAACCACACAACGCATGCGATTTGGCTTTGTATTTCAGGCGGCGGCTCTGTTTGACAGTATGACCGTATTTCAAAATATTGCGTTCCCTATCCGACAGCATAATGTTCGTGATCAATCTGAGATTCAGCACATCGTCAAAAAACGCCTAGCAGAGGTTGGTCTTCCGGAATCTATTCTCGAAAAAAAACCGGCGGAACTTTCGGGTGGAATGCGAAAGCGTGTTGGCCTCGCCCGCGCGCTCGCAATGGAACCTGAAGTTATACTATACGATGAGCCGACAACAGGACTTGACCCTATCATGAGCGATGTGATCAATGCATTGATTATGCGAACGCGGTCGCATTATCCCGTTACAAGTATTGTTGTCACCCATGACATGCGCACTGCGCGAAAAGTCGCTGATCGAATTGTAATGCTTTATCCATTTCCGCGACTCAAAAGTGGTGAATCGCAAATTCTTTTCGATGGACCGCCCAATTCAATTGATCAAACTAATGATGAACGAGTTACACAATTCATTCGGGGTGAGGCTGGGTCTCGACTAAAAGAAATGGCCATCGATGACTAACTCCGTGTTTGATTAGCAATTATTTAACAATGTGCATTAAATTCCTATTTGGGTAAGGCTTTATCATGGATGAACGTGTCGCGCAAGCCAGGGTCGGTATTGTCGTCATATCGGCACTCATATTGACCGCCATACTGATCGTGCTTTTTGGTGACTTTCCCTCCATGTTTCATACTGGAAAGACGATCAGCGTCCGGTTTACTAATGCCCCCGGTGTTACTAAAGGCACGCCCGTCCGCAAGAGTGGCATTTTGGTTGGTCGCGTTAGTAAGGTTGAATTTGTCAAAGATTCACCTGATGTACTCGTAACGTTGAGCCTGAACGCCGGGACACAAATTTATGAAGATGAAAATTGTTCCATTAATAACGCGTCCCTACTGGGCAATTCTTTCATTGAATTTATTCCGGGGACTAAAACGTCGCACAAGCTAATCCCCGACAATGCGGAAATTAAAGGCCTGTCCCGACGCAATCCTCTAGAAATGCTCGGGGGCTTGGAAAATGACCTTCGCAATACTTTGAATTCCGTGAGTACCGCCAGCAATCAGTTCGGCAAGTTGGGTGAACAACTCAACAAATTAGTTACCAACCATGACGAAGATCAATTTCACCGGATCGTGAATAAGTCTGAAGAAACGCTTGATAGTATTCATCTAACCATGGAGAAGTTGAATCACATTCTTGGCGACGAGGCGATGCAAGAGAACTTGAGAAATGGAATTAATGAAATCCCGCAAGTCGTCAAGCAGACCCGAGACACTTTGACAGAGATTCAAATTGCTGTGAAACACGCCGATCGTAATTTAGAAAATCTTGAAGGGTTTACAGGACCGCTTGGCGAAAACGGTGCGCAAATCGTAAATCGACTCGATTCGAGTCTTGCCAAATTTGAATCTGTACTCTCACAGTTCGATACTTTCACAGGCCAGCTAAATAGTCAGGAAGGAACGATCGGTCAATTAATCAACAATCCGGCATTGTATAACAATTTGAATCGCGCGGCCGTCAATATTGATAGAGTCACCAGTCAACTTCAGCCCATCATGGGAGATATTCGCATCTTTTCGGACAAGATCGCTCGTGATCCTGCACAACTCGGTTTAGCCGGAGCAATCCACCATCGAAAAGACCAAGGAAAATATCCCAATTTTGAAATCTCGGAAGAACCACCTCTTACATGGCGCGATGATCTTAGACCACCGGCAGATTGGCGGAACGCGCCTCTGCCAGCGACGCCAGTCTATCAACAGTAATAGCCATCAGGCCATCGACTTTACAACGGTAAGCGATTATCTACCGGAGGTGGAGGCGGCAGCGGACTCGGGAGAGCATGACCCGGGACCGGCAATGATTCAAGCGGTAATTCTGTTGCTTCGAGAACTTCCGATTGCTGTCGAAGTTCCTGAGCGCGCTCTAAGAGTTGGTCCGTGGGCACGACAATCGCTTGCTCCATATTGTAGCTAAACAGTCGATCGTCATTAATCTTTCCGGGCGAAAAATGCTCGCTAAAGAAATCAACACCAGGCCATTGATACCAAGGAGTTGGAATGGGCTGTAAGACAGTCAGTGTTTCGTAGCCCGCCTTGGACAGTTGAATTTTTCGCGTGCCATAGTAAATGAAGCTAGTCGATACGGGAGTTCTCCCAACTTCGACATCATCCACCTTGACGATTGCTCCCGGTGGATTTGAGGAAATTGTCATTCGTCGCTGCACACATCCACACAGCAAGAGCACAACCAAAAGCAGGCTAGTTATTTCTGGAGATAAAAATTTGGACACAGAAATTTATCGCGCGTGTATTTGAATTAGTAAAGAAACATTCATTCAGTTAAATCTTACTACGACATCGCGTCGGACGACCTCGTGTGTCGATGACAAGGAAAAAGGCGAGGCAGTATAGATTTCTTGTTCTCTTTACGCTATATCGATCTGCTATCGCGCGGAACCGAATGCCGCTGGTGCCTAATTCATAATATCGCTAGAATATGGACGGGAATTAGTGCTAGCAACCTCACACTCTAATCAACCGGCGGCTATCCGGTTTTACCCTTTGAGGATATACAGGCTGGTAAACCGTGATTCCCATACCGAGGTAGATTATCCAGTTTTCTGGTCACCGAGGCACGCCCTCCGGATTTGGAATGTCTGATTCAATCCCGTTTTCGCAAGCTGTCCGCTATGCATCTATTTCGGACGTCGGCATGCGAAGAAAAAACAATCAAGATTCAAAAAATATTCTCGTTTCTAGCGATGAAGAATTCTGGCGGAAACGGGGTCACTTGTTCGTGGTAGCGGATGGCATGGGTGCACATGCGGCCGGTGAATTAGCCAGTAAGCTAGCCGCCGATAGTATCCCTCATTTATTTTCGAAAGACCTCGATAATGATCCTATCAATTCACTTCATCAAGCCGTTACTGGAGCCAATACGACTATTTATCAACGTGGTCAATCCGAACCTGAATTTACGGGAATGGGAACCACTTGCAGCACACTTCTGTTGCTACCGGCAGGAGCAGTTATTGCCCATGTCGGCGACAGTCGAGTTTATCGCCTGCGAGGTGGACAACTGGATCAGTTGACCTTTGATCATAGCCTGGTTTGGGAAATGCAGGCTGCTGGTAAAACTTCCGGAACTGCTGCTGATTTACATTTACCTAAAAACATTATTACACGATCACTTGGCCCTGCTCCAAATGTTCAAATAGATCTTGAAGGTCCCTTTCCAGTCCATAAAGGGGACATTTATTTTCTGTGTAGTGATGGATTGAGTGGTCAGGTCAGTGACCATGAATTAGGGGCCATATTAGGCTGCCTGCCGCCGGCTGAATCGGCGCAAATTCTTGTCGATCTAGCAAATTTACGGGGTGGCCCAGACAATATCACGGTGATTGTGGTTCAAGTCGATCATGCACCCGTTGCTCAAGTAAAATCTGAAAACATTGACTCCAATCAAAGCTTTCATTGGAACGCAATTTTATTCTTATTTTTTACAGTGATCGCACTCATTGCCTTTGTTCAAGAATTTGTTCCTTTTGCTATCGGCGCAACTATTTTTGCGGTCGTGACCGTCATCGTCACAGTATTACAATATTTGGATAATACTCCGGAGGATATAGCACCCGTCAGTGATCCAAAACCTTTGGGCCGTGCACCTTATCGCACGTATTCATGCACGCCAACGAAGGAAGTGGTAGATAATTTCTCTTTAATTTCTGCTGAACTCAAAAAAAGTGTTGGTCAACTCGAAGCTGACGTAGATTGGGACCAATACCAGGAATTTACAAATGACGCGTCGGATTGTGCGGCAAAAAATTCTTTTGCCGAAGCCGTACACCTGCACTGCAAGAGCATCTCACATATCGTGGCCACACTCAAATCAGATCGAGATAGCCTACGTGCAAGTGACTCGCATATCGACTTGATTTAAAGACTTTTAAATCTACGTTAAGTCCGTGTAAAGATTCGTATTGACCACCATCGCTAAGACTCCGAGAATCGGACCTTCTGCTCGGCCTGCCCGGCCTAAAGTGGCTTCCTTGAAAATCTCATGTACATATTTACGCGTTACATCCTCTGGCAGTTGATTTCCATATTCCTGATCTCGATTAGCGCGATCACCATTGTGATGCTTCTTTTCGTCATCATTCGTGAACTTCATCTACAGGGCCTGCAGTTTTCACATATTTATGAACTTGTGCCCTATATCCTTCCAGACGCACTTCGGTTTGCTATCCCAGCAACGTCACTGTTTGCAGCATGCCTTGTCTTTGGACGCCTCTCCTCATCGAATGAAATTATTGCCCTCAAATCTCTTGGGATTTCGCCATGGAGAATCTTGTGGCCAAGCTTTGCCGCTGTCGTACTGTTAAGCTTCGCTACCGTTTGGCTGAATGACTTAGCTGTATCCTGGGGTCGGAGAGGGGTTCAGAAGATAGTCATCGAATCCATTGAAGAAGTAGCTTACAGTCGCCTCAAGCATCACGGATCGCACACAACCAATCAATTCACAATCAATGTAAAATCAGTTGAGGGAAAAAGGCTCGTTGAACCGACACTCACCTTTAAATCATCTGGAAGTTCTCCCACTGTTGTCATTCGAGCCGCCTGGGCTGAATTGCACTCTGATGTAGAGAATGGTTTTCTGACGATCCTCATGAATAATGGCAGTGCTGTTGGTGGTGGTGTTGAAGGAGTGTTTCCAAATACAATCAAACGCGTCATTCCTTTAAGCAGTGCAGCTCGTCGAAGCCAACGTTCCGGCAGTCCTTCGCAGATGGCGCTCAGCGAAATTCCTGCAGAAATTACGAAGCAAGAAACGAGAATTGATGCTTTCGAACAGAGACTAGCGGCGACATCAGCCTTCCACTTAGCGTTCGGTAATTTCTACGAACTAAAGAAAACCAGCGAATCCCTGGACGGTGCTATCTCGAACCAGGAATCAAAGCTATTTCGCTTGCATACCGAACCGCATCGCCGTTGGGCTGCGGGATTCAGTTGCCTTTTTTTTGTAGCCGTAGGCGCACCACTGGCGATTCGGCGTAGAAACGGCGAGTTCTGGACAACTTTTTTCCTTTGCTTTGTCCCAATTTTAATCGTGTACTATCCCATCTTGATGGTAAGTATTGAGCAGGCTAAGAACGGAGATTTACCACCTTATAGCGTCTGGCTGGGTAATATAACGCTTCTCATCTGGAGTATCTTTCTCATTCGTAAAATCCTCCGCTACTAGGCACGTTTACGGACGAGCGGCTCTTTAGCAAATTGAATTCAGTGCTAGCAGTGACAAACCGCTCGTTTGAGCTGCGATGAAAGCTTGCGGTTGTTACTTCGTTCGGGGAGTGATAGACTCATCCCCCGTGTTTCTCTTAGCTCCACTGAGCAATTGTGGCTTGCTTGAGTACTGATTTAGGAACGATTGCGTGCGACAAGGAGGTCGCCGATGTTCGCTCATAGACCCATTCGGCACAAGCTGATTTTGATGCTACTCCTGCTCCTGGTTTTTATGACCGCAGGTTCTCTGGCAGGTCTCACAGGAGTCTGGTCCTATCGTACGACCGTCAAAAGCATCAGGAACCACGCGGAAGAAAAGCCGGACGAGAAAACGCTGAGGCGTTGGGTCACAAACCTACGGGTGAATATTAAAGAAATTGAAACCCTCCTGGATTTATCTGACAAATGGGCTGATCGCATACCCTTCGAGGTAAAAAATGAGCAGAAAAATCTTCGGCAACAGTTTGAGACTGGATTGACATTTTTTGCAACGACCCTCGCAAGCTACAAGTTGCAAATGGAAAAGCGCGACCGAGGAAATGCCCTACAAATCGGATCGAGCAACGAAGAGCGACAGACAGTCCGTGAGATCAATATTTGTCTCAAAAAAATCGAGAAGCAGACTGCTGTCGAGGGATGGATTGAAGACAAAAGTACGATTGAAAACATCGATGGCGATCTACTAGCCTTGCAAGATTATAGTGCAAAACTACCGTATTTTGTCCATAACCGATTAGTCAATCTAGCTGATAACGTCCGCGTAGAATATCACACGTTCTTCTACACGACTTTGGCTTGTATGCTGTTGGCGGCCCTCACCATCGTGCTTTTTATCCGCTTATTTATCACCTGGATATTTCGTCCTCTGACAACATTAATCACTGGCTCACGTCAGGTTGCAACAGGTGATTTTGACTTCCGTATTCAGCTATCCGGAAACGATGAGATGTCGGAGTTGGCCGATGCGATGAACAATATGACGGAACAGTTCCAAATCATACAAAAAGATCTTAACCAGGAAGTTGAACAACGCACCATCCAAATGGTGCGTAGCGACAAGATGGCTAGTGTTGGATTTTTAGCGGCGGGCGTGGCACATGAAATCAACAATCCGATGCAGTCAATCGCTTTGTGTGCCGAGTCCTTGGAACAAAGGCTTGAAGATCGTTCGATCGACGATGCCGAGGGTATCGCAGCTGCAAAAAAATACCTTCGGATGATCCAGGATGAAGCTTTCCGCTGCAAGGGTATCACTGCACAATTGTTAGATCTTTCTAGAACAGGCGATGAAACGGAAGAAGATACTGACCTTCGCGGACTCATTCAGGTGGTGGTCGATATGGTGGTGACGCTGACCAAATCCCAACGGAAACAGATCACATTCGAGGAATGCAAGTCCGTAATGATTGTGGCAAACCCACAGGAAATCAAACAAGTTATTTTAAATCTCATTAATAACGCTATGGAAAGCGTCGATGCGGGAGGTCACATCCGATTGAAGCTTGGAATCTGTGACGGCATGGCCGAAATTGTTGTTTCAGACAATGGATGTGGAATGACAGAAGAGGTCAGACAGCACTTATTTGAACCCTTTTTTACACAACGTCGACACGGCCAAGGAACCGGTTTAGGGCTGACCATTGCCTACGGCATTATCGAACATCATGGAGGCCGCATGGAGGCCTTCAGCGAGGGTCCAGGTACTGGATCGCGGTTCAGGGTATTGCTTCCCCTTGCCGGAACGAGACCCGAGAGCCAAAAACCTAACTATCGAGCGGCCTAAAACTAATTTCAAGGGCAAAGAAATCGTCATAAAGGAGTATTCCGATCGCAAAGGCATCAAACAACGGACTGAACATTCTTTTTGCAGATGATGAGAAAAGTCTTCAGGAATTAATGCGCACGGAACTTCCACGCATGGGACACGAAGTCACCGTATGTGCGGATGGCCTCGCAGCTGTCGATGCCCTTTCGCAAGATGCATTTGATTGCCTATTGGTTGATCTAAACATGCCCGGTCTCACCGGGATTGAAGTGATCGAAGAAGCTCGCAAAATCTCGCCAAAGACCGACTCCATCATATTGACCGGCAAGGGAACTTTTGAAAGCGCTATCGCGTCCATTCGAAATCACGTTTACGACTATTTGATGAAACCATGCAAATTAGTTGAATTAGAAAATCTACTCAAACGAGTTGCTGAAAAAAGGGACCTGCAAAATGAACGTCGAGCCCTGGAATATCAAGTGGAAAGACTCCAGGGGTCGGCCCGACTGATCGGTGATAGCGCCAGGATGCAGCGGGTTAACGAACTAATCACCAGAGTGGCATCGACTAATTCAACCGTACTTATTCTCGGCGAAACGGGGACAGGTAAAGAATTAGTTGCGCGCGAATTACATGACCAAAGCAAACGTTCTGCAAAACCATTTGTGCCCATAAATTGTGGTGCACTTCCGGAACATTTAATTGAAAGTGAACTCTTTGGTCATCGCAAGGGCGCCTTCACCGGCGCAGATGATCATCGCAAAGGCTTGTTCGAAGTTGCCTCTGGTGGCACACTTTTCTTAGATGAGATCGGTGAACTCCCCAGAGCCATGCAAGCCAAATTATTGCGGTTTTTGGAAAGCGGAGAAATCCGCCGGGTCGGAGAAAATAGTTCGATTATTGTCGATGTCCGTGTTCTGTGCGCAACCCACCGAAACCTGCCCGAAATGGTTGCGAACGATGAATTTCGTGAAGACCTTATGTTCAGGATCAATACTTTTGAAATCGAACTGCCTTCACTGCGCGAACGGATAGAAGATTTACCGGCATTAGCAGAACACCTGCTCGGTCGTTTTTCTTCAGGGGCTTCGGCCAGGAAGAATATTTCTCCCGCCGCCGTTGAGGTTTTAATGGGGCATAGCTGGCCGGGAAATATTCGGGAACTAGCAAATGCTATTCAACATGCAACCATTTTGTGCGATGAGGAAACCATTCTTCCGGAACACCTGCCGAACAATTTTGATTCGCGTCGCATGCGGAATACAAACAGCCCGACACTGGAGGCCGTTAGCCTCCGTGATTTAGAAATGCAGGCGATCGATCAAGCGCTCGAGCGCAATAGTGGAAACAAACCTAAGACTGCAGAAGAATTGGGAATTAGCTTGAAAACGCTCTATAACAAATTAAACCATTCGATTTTAAAAGAGTCCGCTTAAATATTGAGCCTGCCAAAGCCTCGCCTCTCAAAACCATGTGAAGGCTTTATTCCACCCTGCGAACAACCCCTACGACGACACCGCGAATTTTCGCATTCCGGACGTAGATGGGCTTCATCGCCGAATTCGCTGGTTCTAAACGAATACGATTAGTTTCTGGATACCATCGTTTTAGTGTGGCCTCACCCTCATCCGTGATCGCGACGACAATCTGTCCTTTTCTTGCCGTCCGTTGATCGCGGACAATCACATGATCACCATCGGCAATCGCATCTTCAATCATAGAATCTCCGCTCACCTTGAGTGCGAACAAATTCTCTTTGTCGAATATATCCGTAAAATTGATCCGCTCATGTTGCTCGACCGCCTCGTGCAGGACTCCTGCTGCAATCATGCCACACAGCGGTATGCCGGGCTCTTCTATAAGATGAATTGCCCTGGATCTGTTCTTCTCTCTAGAGATCAAGCCTTTTTTTTCCAGCGCCTTTAAATGACACATCACGCCGTTGGGAGATCGAATCTTAAAATGATCGCCGATCTCGCGCACGGTTGGGCCATAGCCACGATTGCGGATCTTATCGCGAACAAATTCGTACACCAACTTTTGTTTTTTGGTCAGCACGTCTGTCAAAGTCATCACATGCACCTTCTCGGTTGACGAAGAATTCCTCTGACAAGATTTCAACGCAAACCGCTTACGAGAGATGTTTCAAAAATAAAATTGAAAGAATGGATTCCCAGCATTTCCCCCTTCGGTGATCCGCGGGAGTCCGTCTCACTCAACCATAAAAATCGTAAAATACTCGACGATTTTAACAACTTAGTGCTATACATAACGCCA
>MDTB01122807.1_pt1 | contig 13536 bp, 11 predicted proteins | sample 811161 | NCBI WGS metagenome assembly MDTB01 (sample SAMN05326650, study PRJNA326480) | marine metagenome | isolation source: seawater | place: Mediterranean Sea | collected 2009
ACTAATAAAATTATCACTAGATTAAAACATGCAGGTTATAAACAGCTTATAAATGATAATTTAAACATAACTTTTTATCTTGAAAAAAATAAATGATAAATATATTAAACCTATTTTTATTAATTATTAAAGAACAATTTAGGAATTTTGAGGATTCTCGAATTGGTTCGAAAAATAAAAATATGCGATATAAACCATTTATGAGGAATCGTGAAATAATTATCCTAGAGGAAATTTTTAGAAATTCAAATCCGAAAAATTGTTTAGAATGGGGATCTGGATTCAGTACAATATATTTTTCAAAACTTTTGTTAAAAGATGCAAATTGGCTTTCAATGGAACATTGCTCTGATTGGGCTAGTAAGATTAAACAAGTAAATATTAATCCAAGGGTAAATATAAAATACATTCCTCCAAATAATTATCCATGGTCCGATTCTAATAATGATGGCTCCTATGAAGATTTGAAAGATTATATTGAATATCCAAATAATCATGCTCCATATGATTTTATACTTATCGATGGTCGAGCGAGATTAGAATGTATAAAAAATTCTATTAATTTAATTACGGATATGGGTATAGTGGTCCTGCATGATGCCAACAGAAGGTTTTATCATGAAAATCTTGAAATATTTCCAAATCAAGTATTCTTTCCAATCCATGGCAGAAAAGGACTTGGAATTTGGATTGGGACAAAAAAATTAGAAATTAATAAAGTACTAAATGTTACAATCCATAAGAATTTAGAGAAACTACATTTTTTCTTTAATAATTTAAAAAAAAGAGTGAATTAATTGTTTAGAACAGTTCTTTTTGAAATACATCATTTGTACTATTGGCCTAATTTTCAACCTATCATTGAAAAAATGATACATAGAAAGAATTATAAAGTTGCAGTCTCAATGCCTATAAGGAACTCAACCAACGAGAAAAATATTTTAGTTAATGCCCTGGCTAAACTTTCCGTTCCATTTATTTCAGCTAAAACAGAAGATGAGCGTTTTGAAAAAATTATCAAAAAATCTTTTGAAGTTATCATAATAGGTAATGTTGGTAAAATCAATATGCTGGTAAATAAAAATACAATAGTTGTGATGGTATATCATGGTATCGGACTCAAAAATTCATATTACAATGATATAGATGATCGGGTAAACCTTAGAGCTATTGAATCTTTGGATCGATTTAATGAACTTGAAAATAAAGGACACAAAAATTTAATCTTAACAGGTTTTACAAAACTGGATAGATTATTTACTATTGATAATAGACAGGTTACTTTATTGAAAGAAAATCTGAAAATAAACGATAATAAAAAAACGATACTATATGCCCCAAGTTTTTATCCTACATCAATAGAAAAAATTGGTCTTCAATTACCTTTACTTAGCCACTATTTTAACATTATAATAAAACTACATGGTTTTAGTTGGGAGCAAAAACGATATCGTTATCAAAGTGAGTTTTGCACAGCGCTATCACAACAGAATGAAAATATATTTTTAGTCCCAAATGATAACTTTGATATAATACCTTTTTATAAAATCGCAGATATTTTGGTAACAGATATATCATCAACTATGTTTGAATACTTACCTTTAAATAGACCTATCATTCAAGCGGAGTGTTATACATTACGTTTTAAACATCAAATCTTTTCGCGTCGCTTCTGGAAGAAAATGGATCTAAAGAGGCAGGAAGAGGTTGATTTTGTTTATAAAATAAATAATCCAGAAGATCTTTTTAGTAGAGTTTATTATGCATTGGATAATTTAAATGAGATGGAAGATTTAAGAAAAAGAGCTACTGAATTTTATCTTTATAAAAATGATGGAAAAGCTTCAGATCGTCTCTTAGATGCTTTAGATAATTATAATTGAAGATAGGTGTCTATAGTCCAAATTGGATTGGCGATGCTGTACTTGCATTACCCTTTATAGAGTATTTAAAATCTCAAAACCCAAATGCAAAGATATGTGTACTTTGTAAAGAATGGGTCACAGATGTTTACCAAAACCATCCTGCAGTAGATGAATTAATATCAATAGAAAAAAAATATATGGAGAGTATTTTTGGCTCTTTAAAAACTGGATATGCATTACGATCAAAAAAGTTTGATCTATTTTATACACTTACAGATTCATTTCGAAGTGCTTTAATTTTGAGAATATCAGGATCTCCAAAACGGATTGGATACAGATCACAGATGAGATCAATGTTATTAACTAATTCTATACAATTGCCAAAAAAAATTATTCATCGATCAAAAAAGTATATAAAAATGATAAATGACAATATTCTTTTATCACAAAAACCAAAATTATATGTATCTGATGATGAAAAAGAATGGGGCTTAAAAGAAATAAAAAAAATGCAATTAAAACAACCAATTGCTTTATTCCCATTTAGTGTGGCGAATGCTAGGACAATACCAAATATATTTTTAAAGAAATGGATACAAAATTCTAATAAAAATTATATTGTATTTGGTTCAAAAGATGATAATGCAAAAGGAGAAGAATTGGTTAGTTTGTTGAATAATTTATCAATTAAATCAATTTGCGGTAAATATTCACTAAGACAATCAATGATCCTTATATCTCTTTGTAATTACGCCATAGCTGCTGATAGTGGATTAGGCCACATATCTGTAGCATTAGGAGTGCCAACTATTTCTTTCTTTGGGATTGGTATTCCTCAAATAACTTCACCAATTGGTACGAAATCAATAATTATTAAACATTGTAACCCATGCTTAAATGAATTATGTGAAGATGTAAATGATACGTTATGTTTAAAAAAAATCACAAAGAAAGATATAGAAGTTGCTTTAAATAGATTAGTAAATATGTAATTTATATATGATAATGAAGGCATTAATTTTAGCGGCTGGTGTTTCACGACGTCTTTATCCACATACATATGACATCCCAAAATGTTTATTGAAAGTTGGAGGGAAGCCAATAATCAATTTTCAACTTGAAGCTATTGAAAGTTTAGGTATAAAAGATATTGCTATAATTATTGGTTATCATCGGGAAACTCTAGTAAGCTATCTAAAAGATAATTTTCCGACCTTAAATTTTCATTTTATAATTAATCATCATTATTTTGAGACAAATACTGCATATTCTGCATATCTTAGCAGAAAAATCTTAAATAATCCTTATTTATTAATGAATGCAGATGTTGTTTATCCTAAATCACTTCTAAAAAAAGTATTTGATTCGAAACATAAAACTGTTTTGGCTGTAGATAAAAAACCTTGTGGAAGGGAAGAGGTAAAAGTTATTGATGGAGGAGATAATAAAATTGTTGCGATTGGAAAAGATTTGATAGAGAACCAATGTTTGGGTGAATTTATAGGAGTTGCAAAATTATCTAAAGATTTTGTTGAGTTGTTTTCTCGTTCCTTGGAAGATCTTATTGATTCAGGTGGTGTAAATGATTATTTCGAAGCGGCTATTCAGCCTTTAATCAATAAAATAAGTATACATTATATTGATGTATCAGAATTTCCTTGCATGGAAATTGACTTTATTGAAGATTTAGAGAATGCGCAATCACTATTTTTTAAAAATAATGATTCTTAAAAAAAACTTACATACATAGCTTTTGGATATATTAATGATGGATAGCTATTTAAATGAATTATTAAATTCAATTATATTATTTATAGAGGCTTAAACTTATGAAATCACTGAAAAATGAAATAAAGAATCAAATCCCAATCCTTCAAGATGAGATTAAACAATTAATCTCAGATAAGGGTGATCAGAAAATTAGTGATGTAACTGTATCCCAAGCTTATTCAGGTTTGAGAGGAATTAAAGCATTTGTATGTGATACTTCATCGGTCTCTGCAGATAAAGGATTAATTATTCGTGGATTCCCTCTATTAGATATTATTCACATAATGCCTGAGGAGGTTTTTTATCTTCTTTTGACAGGGAAACTGCCAGATGAATTAGAGTTGAAGGAATTACAAGGTGAATTTATTAATCACCTTGAAGTTCCAGATTATGTTTGGAATATACTTGGACAAATGCCTGAAGATGCACATCCAATGACTATGTTTAACTCTGGTATTCTTGCTATGCAGGGAGAAAGTATTTTTTATAAAAAATATTCTGAAGGGATGCCAAAAGCAGAGTATTGGGAAGCGGTTCTAGATGATGGCATAAGACTTTTAGCTAAATTACCAGCTCTTGGTGCAGGGATATACAGAATGCGTTTTAATAAAGGTCAAAGGATTTTACCTGATCCAAAGAAAGATTGGTCGGGAAACTTTGTACATATGGTAGGTCTTCCTGATGAATCTGGTGATTTTCATAAGTTGATGCAGTTATATTTTATGCTACACTGCGATCATGAAGGCGGCAATGTAAGTGCATTTGCATCTCATACGGTTGCTTCAGCATTATCAGATCCTTATTATGCAGTATCGGCTGGATTAAATGGTCTAGCTGGGCCATTACATGGCCTTGCAAATCAAGAATGTTTAAAGTTTGTTTTAAGTGTTCGAGATGAATTTAAAGGTTTACCTACTGAAAATCAGTTGAAAGAGTATTGCTGGAATAGATTAAATAGTGGTCGAGTAATACCTGGTTATGGACATGCTGTTTTACGTTGTCCTGATCCAAGGTTTTCAGCTTTTGTAAAATTTGGTCAAGAGCACATTGAAGGTGATGATGTTTTTGGTATTGTTGATAGCCTCTTTAAAGTGGTTCCAGATGTTTTACAGGAGCATGGGAAAGCAAAAAATCCATGGCCAAATGTAGATGCCGCTTCTGGATCTTTATTATATTATTATGGTCTAAAAGAATTCAATTTTTACACAGTTCTTTTTAGTATTTCACGCACTATGGGAATGATATCCCAAATGGTATGGGAGCGTGCGTTAGGGATTCCTATCACGCGACCTAAGTCTGTTACTACAGAATATATCAAATCAATATCCTGATCGTAATGAAATATATATTAGGCTTTTTATTTAGGTGTATTATTTTAATGCATCTGGTTTCTGCTAGTGATATATATCAATCTATAAGGCTTTACAATCCATCTTTAGAAAATCTCGCTATTTTGTCAGAGTTGGGTATTCCTTTGGATCATATAACTGGTAAAAAAGGTGTATATATTGATTTGAATTTGAACGAAATCAAAACTGCAGAATTACTATCAAGAGGTTTAGAGGTTGAAGTATTAATCCCAGATCTTACAGCATATTATAAAGAGAGAAATCGTCCTGCAGTATCTCGTGATTTTCCTCTTGGCTCAATGCAAGGTAATTACACATGGGATGAATTGAATAATCGATTTGATGAGTTGCTAGACCAATATCCAAATATTATTTCAGATAGATTAGTAATAGGTCAGTCAATTGAAGATCGTGATATCTGGGCGTTTAAGATTTCAGATAATCCTAATCAAAATGAGAATGAGCCTGAGGTCCTGTATACTTCATTGATACATGCCAGAGAACCTGTTAGTATGATGAATCTATTTTATTTTGTTCAGAAATTAGCTGAAGAATATAACTCTGACATGGAATTAACGTATCTAATTAATAATAGAGAGATGTGGTTTATTCCAGTTGTTAATCCAGATGGTTATGTGTTTAATGAGCTGATAGAGCCTTTTGGTGGTGGGATGCATCGTAAAAATCGAAAAGATACGGATTGCGGAAATGGCACGATGCGAGGTGTTGATTTGAATAGAAACTTTGGATATGGGTGGGGTGCAAATAACACTGGTTCATCTTCAGATCCTTGTTCGGATATTTTCAGAGGGGAGTCCGCATTTTCTGAACCTGAGACTCAAGCAGTACGTGATTTTATTTTAGATCATGATTTTAAAAATGTTTTGCATTATCATTCTTATTCAAATTTGTATATCCATGCTTTTGGTGATGGATCTTACCCTGATGAGCCAGATTTGACTACACACAGAGAAATTGGTCATGAAATGGCGGAATATAATGGTTACTTTGTAGGTACAGGCCTAGATGGGATTGGATATACCGTAAACGGAGATGCTGTAGATTGGACTTATGGAGATCAGGGTTTAGTAGCCTATGTACCAGAGGTTGGTTCATATGCTCAAGGTTTTTGGCCATCCGAAGATGAGATAGAGCAACTATGTATAGATCAATTCCATTCTAATAAAATATTTTCGTTTGTTGCAGGGTCTGATATCATTGTTCATTCTTATGAGTTGTCTGTGGAATTTATAAATCCAGGTGATGAAATTGAGATTGATATTGTAATCCAGAACCGAGGACTTACGAATTCTGATGGAGATATTGAAATAAGTTTTTCATCTATTAATAATTTGATTTCATTTGATGATGAGCCCTACACAATGAGTGAAATTGATGCGAGAGACTCGGATGAAGTAGATATTACATTTGAAGTTGCGGATAATGCTCTGCCAGGTAGCTCTTCAGGTATAATTATTTATTTAAATAGTGAGAATAGCTATTCTAGAATAGATACAATTAAATTTATCATAGGTGAACCACAGACCATATTTTATGATGATTTTGAAAATGGATTAGATAATTGGGTAGTAAATGGTGATTGGGGTATTACTGAAGATGCAGCTGATGGCGATTATGCTTTAACAGATAGTCCTGAAGGCGATTATCAAGAAGCACAAGAGACGTTTGCTGAATTTACGGGTAATATTAATTTCCAGTTTATTTTTAATCCAATGATTAAATTTAATGCAAAATGGGATATTGAATCGAATTGGGATTTTGTTCGTTTCCAAGCATTAATTGATGATACAGGATGGGTTAGTTTAGCTGGAGAATATACTGAACTTGGTTCTGGACAACCAGCTCAACCATTTGGGGAGCATGGATATGATGGTTTACAAGACACTTGGGTTGAAGAGGTAATTTATTTAGATCATTTAAATGTATCAGAAATCAGTGGATTTCGTTTTATACAAACTTCAGATAATTTTGTTGAGGGGGATGGGATTTTAATAGATAATTTTAAGATTCTTGGTTATCCAAGCGGCGTAATAGGTGATTTCAATGTTGATAGTCAGGTTGATATTTTTGATATTTTAGGATTAGCTGATTTATTACTTTTTGGTAACTATCCTAATCAATCACAATTATTTTTTTGTGATTTAGATAGTAACGGGATGTTGGATGTTATGGATCTTCTACAATTATCATATATTATACTAGGGATATAAATGAAAATTCTACTTTTATTTATATATCTATCTTCATTTTGTTTTTCTCAAATAATTGATCAGATGAATTTAATATCAGGGGAAAGAGGAGATAATTATAGAATCTGGATTTATTTTAAAGACAAGGTTGGATCAGAGGTGATTAATGTGGGCCAAGAAACTCATCAAAGAAGATTACAGCATGGTACTAAAAGTAATTATCATTGGTATGATTTACAAGTTGCCCCAGATTATATTAATTCTATCAAAGCCTTAGGATTAGATGTTGAAAATGAAAGCCGTTGGTTAAATGCGATTTCAGTTCTTTGTTCAGAATCAGATATAGACACTATACTTTCTTTATCTTTTGTAAAAAAAATAGAACCTGTCAAAGGATATAAAAAAAAACTTTTTGAAATAAAAGAAGATACTCTTTCCAACTCAAGAGATTATGATTACGGAGATGCTTACACTCAAATAGAACAAATAAATGTTCATGAACTACATAATCAAGGTTTTACAGGAGAAGGTGTTAGAATTCTTTTATTAGACACGGGTTTTGATTTATCGCATAATGCTTTTAGTCAGATAAATGTAATAGATCAATGGGATTTTATTAGTAATGATGATCAAACAGCAAATGAAACTGATAATGAGTTTAATATTAATCAAGATTCTCATGGCACCAAAATTCTTTCAATAATTGCGGCTAATGCACCTGGGGATTTAATGGGATCAGCATTTGATGCTGAATTTTTATTAGCAAAAACTGAAGACGTTTCTCAAGAGTGGCAGCAAGAAGAAGATGACTATGTAGCTGGTTTAGAATGGGGAGAAGCTAATGGTGCTGTAATTTCCTCTAGCTCGCTAGGATATGCTGATTGGTATTCAGATTCAGATTTTGATGGTAATACTGCAGTGACTACAATTGCTATAGATATAGCTGTAGGTTTAGGTGTTGTTTGCGTAACAGCAGTAGGCAACGGTTATATGGTTGCTCCTGCTGATGCTGATTCAGTTATTGCTGTAGGAGCTGTATATGACTCTGGAGAAATTGCATATTTTAGCACAAGAGGTCCTACATTTGATGGTAGGTTAAAGCCCGAAGTATGTGCTCAAGGAGTAGGAGTGTGGGTAGTTAGTGGGGATAGCGATTCGGAGTTTGTAAATATATATAATGGAACATCTGCTTCAACTCCTTTAGTTTCAGGCGCTGCTGGATTAATAAAACAAGCCCGTCCAACATGGTCACCAATGGAAATTAGAGAAGCAATTATGATGACTGCTTCTATGGCTGATAGTATTAATAATGATTATGGATATGGAATTATGAATGCTTCGGCTGCAGTTGAATATTGGGTAACTTCTGAAATTAATCAAGGGTATGATTATCCCAAGAATTATGCAATATTGAAGACTTACCCAAATCCATTTAATCCATCATTAAATATTGATATCAATATCTTAAAAGAATCTATGTTAGATATTTCTATATTTTCTTATAAAGGAAAATTTATAGAAAATATTTTTAATAAGACTTTAAAGCCTTCAATAAAAAATATTCAGTGGTATCCAAACTTTCTACCCAGCGGAATTTACTTTATACGATTAACAGCAAATAACAACCAAACAGTTTTTAGAAAAGTCACATATATAAAATAGTAGTATAATGAGAATTATACTTGTCTCCATATAAATAAAGGCACAAATTATATCTCGCCTAATTATCATCCTAATGATGAATACTGCTAAATATATAATCAAAATTTGGTTTGCAATCTATTCTTTTATGATTGCTTTACCTTCAGAAAATGATTCATTCCTTTCTATAGCTGGAGATATTTCCGTATATAATGGAGAGGGGTCAATATTATTGAATTGGTTAATTCCCGATTCAATTAAAGTAAAAAGAACTACTGTTTACTCGCAAGAGTTTGGAGATGAAAAATTTAAAGAGCTCGCTAGTCTTGTGCATAATAATTCTTATTTTCTCGATTTGAATTGTAAACCAGGAGCGAGGTATTATTACAAAGTATTAATTGAAGATATCTATGGTAAAAAATTTATAATTAATAATAATGAATTTCCGTTTGGTGCTTGTGATATTAATAGGAACTCTATCGTTTTTGATAAAAATATTAATTCTATTTTTCAGTTGATATTAAAGCATATAAAAGATGAGTTATATCTTCTTAGCCCAAATGTAAATTTGGACCATGTTTCGCAATTAATAGATAGTGAAAAATATTACAAATTCAATTGGTTAGAAAATTTTCCTTTAGATCTTCTTAAATCTTATTCTACAATTATAGATAATATTAATGTTATTATCCATGCTGATAATTTATATGATGAGATTATGGAGAATGAGAATTTGTATAGAAATTTTTTTTATATGACTCCAAAAATATGGGAGTTCGAGTTAAATAAGATTATTTCATTAATGAAAAATAATTGGAATGTTTTATACGATCAATATCCTCATTCTGTAAAAACTTTTGAAGAGTTAGACCCAATTAAAATTGTTGGATTAAAACAAGCGGAATTGGAAAAACCAAGTGTGCAATTATATATCTTTCATCCTGATAGATTAAAAATAAGTGACTGGTATCTTCTTTCAAATAATGAATATATTGATTTAGAAGAATTTTTAATTAATAATAATGATTTGGTCTCTGTAGATGTTCCTGAACATTGGAATAATATTAGTCTAATGATGGGAGATATAGTGGTTCAATCTCTTCCGATTATAAAAGATGAGTCTATCATTTATACTTTAGAAGGAGATATCCAACCAATGGTAACGGAATCTTCGAATTATATAAAAATTAAAAAAGATAAATCTACTTTATGGATTAATGAATTTATTTGGGATGGAAGGTTGAAAAATTTTCATGTTGAAATAGCTGGTTATCAATCTATGCAAGAAAAGTATTCTCTTAAATCCCGATATGAAACGATTTGGGATATTGAGCCGAAAATTATTTTCGGAAAACAGTTTTTGGATTCATTATTTTATTTTAATGATAATTTCGAGTTTCCATTAGTTTTAAAATTGCAAAGTATTAATGAATTAGAAACAATTATTCATGAGTATGTTATTTTAGATTCTTCCTCAATCTCAATATCAAGATTAGATGATACTGGTCCTTGGGTTGAAACGGAATCGAATACTATGGGTGCAGAAAATAAAGTAAGTCAGAATGCATACGATTCCCAATTAGTACCACAACTTTTTGTTTTATATCAAAATTATCCAAATCCATTTAATGGCCAGACTCGTATTACTTTTGATTTACTTGAAGATGCCAATATAACGCTTTATGTTACTGATGCAACTGGTAGAATACATGATAAAATTATTGAAGACGAATTTTTTAATTCAGGTATTTATAACTATTTATGGGAAGGCGAGAGTCGTTCTTCAGGTGTTTACTTCATTACCCTTCAAGCAGTGATAAATGAATTTCCTCCAACGATACTAAGTCGGAAAATGATATATCTAAAATAAAATATCTATTTTCATTTATACTGTTAAGAGTTTTCAGTATTTTCTAAATAGTTATCATGATTAATAGAATCTTTATCTTATGTAATCTTTATATACTTTTATTTTTTGGATGTACTTCTCATCCATCTGTAATTCCTCAAGTCCCTAAGGAAGGTGAAACAAATATGGGATTCGCATTTTCAATAGAGAATATTATACCAGTAATGTGGTGGCGGTATCCTTTAAACAAATATACTGATGTAGGATTGAAACTTGGGATCCCGATATCAGGTACTGGTTTTGATATAAGCCGGATTTTAATGAAAAGAGAGAGAAGATGGGATGTGCTTAATCTCGCTTATAGTATATCACCAAATTCGAGTATTGATTTGACTTATTATATGTTTAAAATTAATAAAAAGGAAAAATTAAGTTTTGATAATCCTCCTATTAAAACTAGTTGGAAAGCCTTTAGATGCATGGTTATTCCTAATGGTATATATAAAAGTAATGCCGATGATAGAAGCATAAGGTTTGGGTTCTTATTTGGAAAGCGTTTTGGTGAAAAATGGGGTTTTGAAACAGGGTATTTTCATGATTTTAAAGGAGGTTGGAACTCTACAGAGAAATACCCACACAAAGATAAAAAGTATAAGATGCCTACGCAATTCTCTAGAGGGCTAGGGTTTTCAATGCAGTTATTTCTTTATCTCCCAGATCTAAAAAGTAAATAAGTATAGATATTATGGCTGAATCAAGTTTTCGGTCCAATTTATTATTAAAAAAACGGAATTCTTGTTTTAGGTATATAGATTCGAATTTATATGGAGAAAAATTAGTTCTAGCGATTCACGATTTATTATTTTTTAGTGTGTCTGTTAAAACAAGTGATGAATCTCCTCATCCAGTTTGTGTAGTAAATTCTTTAAAAAATATTATTAGTGATGATAAAGAGAATCCTTCAAAAATTTTGTTAAAATTTGCAATTGATTATTTGTTTCAATTTAATTTGAGAGAAGATGATAAAAAATTATTAGATACAATAAAAAAAAATGGAGTTGTGAAAACTGCATTCGTTGGTGATCTAGAAGATGCTTGTCGGCATGAAGAATGGAGTAAGGCAGAATCATTAATAGCAGAGTTGTTTATTGCGTCTGATCAATCTAGAGGCACATTTGATTTTTTAGCAGAACTGGCATTGCAAGACTGCCCAAGTAATGTTTTATTTATTTACCATGTTTTTAGAGCATATCAATTTCAAGCTAATAAAGATGATAATTGGGTATTTACTTTGGCTATATTTTATCAAATTTATAATAAAGTATTGCCAAAACCGCATGTGGGTGCAAACTTTGAACCAAATGGATTATTAAATCAAGTAATTAAGAACGGAGATTTGGTGTTATATGCTGCGATGAAAAGAATATGGGAATCAGAATATGTTAGAATACGTGGGTATAAGCGTGAGATTAGTTACTGGTTATCAAAGATTAACTTTCATCAATTAGTAAATACCAATAAAGATTTAAAAATTGAAAATTTCAATAAAAATTCTTTTATTTCGGTTACTGAAAATTTATTGGAGGGTAAAGATATAACTGAACAAAAATTAAAAGGATTAGTGACATTAGAAGCTTTGCGTTGGATCATGAGAAATATTGATGAAAAACAATATAAATTATTATCATCAAGGTTCTCCCATTAATTATTATGAAAATTGGTCCTTATAATATCTATAGTATAGAAACATCGGAGTTTGGTCTAGATGGGGGAGCTATGTTTGGTATTGTACCTAAGACTATATGGGAAAAGTATGCTCCAGCAGATAATTTGAATCGTATAAATATGGTTACACGCTCTATGCTACTAGTAAGTAATAATAAAAAAATATTGATTGATACGGGCAATGGTACCAAATGGGATGAAAAGTATAAAAAAATATATAATATAAATACATCATTATATAACATTGAAACATCTTTATTAAAATATGGATATACTCCTGAAGATATTACAGATGTTATATGTACTCATATGCATTTTGATCATATTGGTGGTAATACAAAAATTGAATTTGGAAAAGTAGTTCCAACATTTGTTAATGCAAAATACTGGGTGTCTAAAGAAAATTGGGATCTTGCAAATGATCCAAGCCAAAAAGATCAAGGAAGTTTTTTAGTAGATGATTGGAAAGTCCTTCTAGATAATAATATGATTAAAATTATTAGTGGTACGGAGCCATTTATTGATAATATTGATATATATCTTACTTATGGGCATACTGAAGGTTTAATGCATCCTATTATTTCAGATGGGACTCAAACAATTTTTTATGGTTCAGATCTATTTCCAACAGTTGCTCATATCCCTATAAATTGGGTTATGGCTTATGATATTCAACCATTAGTAACTATAAAAGAGAAAGAATATTTGTTAAATAAGATGTATTTGGAAAATTGGATATTATTTTTTGAACATGATCCGAATATCCAGGCGTGTACAATTGATAAAGTTGGTGAAAAATATAAAATAAAAAAAAGTGTAATAGTTAGTGAGTGAAGAATTAGAAAAAAAGTTGTTCAAAAAAGGGCTGAAGTATTACGAGCTAAAAAATTTTTTCGATGCTCATGAGGCTTGGGAAGACCTTTGGTCAGATTATTATTTGGAAGATCGAAAATTTGTACAAGGTTTAATTCAGCTATCGGTAAGTTTTGTCCATTTAGAAAGATCTAATTTAAAAGGAGCAAATAGTTTATTAAATAAATGTAAGAGTAAATTTAAATTATATTCTGGAATTAATAGAGGTATTGATGTTAATCTATTGTTAGAGGAAATCAAAAATGTTGAAAAAG
>MDTB01157326.1_pt1 | contig 13536 bp, 14 predicted proteins | sample 811161 | NCBI WGS metagenome assembly MDTB01 (sample SAMN05326650, study PRJNA326480) | marine metagenome | isolation source: seawater | place: Mediterranean Sea | collected 2009
CGAGGATTTAAGTATCACACTGGCTTGGTACTCTCTGTTTATGCCGAAGGTGTTGGTGTTGCGATCGCCAAGGGAGGTCGTTACGACAACGCTGGTAGTGCCTTTGGACGGGCGCGTGCCGCAACGGGATTTGCAATCGACTTAAAGACCTTGGCTGGCTTCGACGCTCAAGATGCCAGTCAATCTGAAGCGGTCGTGTCGTCGCCCATCGATGCTTGCGAGTTGTTAGTCGTCAAGGAGCAAGAGTTGAGGTTGTCTGGTTACACTGTAGTGAAAGCACTCGATGGTCAGCATGATAGGCGAGCTGATTTGATTTTGACTAAGCAGGGGAGCGAGTGGCAGCTGGTTCCAATAGGGAGTAAGTAATGGGCCGCAATGTTGTTGTACTAGGCACTCAGTGGGGTGATGAAGGTAAGGGCAAGATTGTCGACCTTCTCACTGAGGAAGCCGCGGCTGTTGTTCGTTTTCAGGGGGGGCATAACGCCGGCCATACTCTCGTGATTGAGGGCGAGAAAACGGTATTGCATGTCATTCCCTCGGGTATTTTGAGAGAGGGTGTCGAATGCCTCATCGGTAATGGAGTGGTGTTGTCCGCAGAGGCATTACTCAAGGAGATCGCTGAGCTCGAGACACGAGGCGTTCCGGTGAGAGAGCGATTGATGATATCACCGGCTTGCCCGCTAATTCTTCCCTACCATGTAGCGCTTGATCAGGCTCGCGAGCGTCGACGCGGAGAGAAAAAAATTGGTACCACCGGTAGGGGGATCGGGCCTGCTTATGAAGATAAAGTGGCACGACGTGGTCTTCGGCTGGGAGATTTGAGCGACCCGCAACGATTCGCCGATATTCTGCGCGAGGTGCTCGATTATCATAACCATGCGCTCATTCACTACTACCAAGCCGATCCCCTGGACTTTGACGAGGTGCTTGATCAATCACGACGAGAGGGTGAGCAGTTGTTGCCGATGATGGGTGATGTGACCGGCCGACTGCATGAGCACCGCGAAGCGGGCGCCAACATCATGTTTGAAGGCGCGCAGGGATCACTGCTGGATATTGACCACGGGACCTACCCCTACGTTACAAGTTCCAATACTACAGCGGGGGGAACAGCAACCGGTTCTGGGTTTGGTCCACTGTATCTAGATTATGTGCTTGGGATTACCAAGGCCTATACCACGCGAGTCGGATCTGGCCCTTTTCCCACCGAGCTGTTTGATGCTGTCGGGCAACGATTGGCCGAGCGCGGACATGAGTTTGGAGCCACCACTGGACGGCCGCGTCGTTGTGGCTGGTTCGATGCTGTGGCGTTGCGAGCAGCGGTTAATATCAATTCGATTTCCGGTATTTGTCTGACAAAACTCGATGTGCTCGATGGACTCGACACTATTTCAGTGTGCGTTAGTTACACCGACAAGGAGGGTATTGCCATCTCGGGCCCTTCCGATAGTCTGTCATATGATTCGCTTGTCCCTGTTTATGAGGAGTTAGCGGGCTGGGAAGAGTCGACAGTGGGTGCCAAATCAATCGAGCAGTTGCCCGAGAATGCGAGGGCCTATATCGCTAGGTTGGAGGCGCTAGTGGGTGCTCCGATTGATATTGTATCGACTGGTCCCGATCGCGAAGAGACGATCGTACTCAGAGACCCATTTGGCTAATGCTGACACTCACTAAGATCCTCGCACTTTTTCTCTACCCGCTATCGCTTGGTCTTTGGTTTGTTGGTCTCGCGTTGTGGGGTCAGCTTCGTGGCAATCGAGCTGCAGCTGGCCTATATACGTTTATCGCGCTCGCTGTTATTTATTTTCCGTCCACCCAAATGGGTGTCGACATGATTGCCGGACCACTAGAGGCAAGGCATCCAGCATTCGCTCCTGAGGAGCTGCCAGAGGCTGACCTTATTGTGGTTCTAGGGGGCAGTGTTGCGCCTGAGGGTCGCTACGGTCGAATGCGCGACTTGAATGCGGCAACAGATCGTTTGTTCGTGGCTGCCGAGTTATGGCAGGAGAAGAAGGCACCCTCGGTGTTAGTGACCGGAGCAGAGCCTTATGGGCCGATTCCAGAGTCCACTGCTATGCGCGATATTCTTGAGCGCTTAGGCGTAGAACGGGCGTCTATTCAAGAGGAGTCGACGGCACTCACGACCTTTGACAGTGCAGGCGCGGTGGCTCAAAAGTTCTCCGCGGGTGATACCCATATGCTTCTGGTAACCAGTGCACTGCACATGCGCCGCGCACTCTCACAGTTTCAGGCCTATGGCTTTAAAGTAACGCCGGCCCCTGCCGATCACAGGGTGCGGCGTTACCCCGCAGTCGTTCCCGGATTTCTGCCCACCATTGAACGCCTAGATGTATCCACCTCAGCAATTCATGAATGGGTGGGATACTGGGTTTACAATTTGCTGGGGCGTTTTGATCGAGTGGAGCCTTCCGCCTCAGATCAGCAATAGCTTCATCTCGCTGTAGTTAGCGCCGGTCCAGCGCCTAAAGGCTCTGTAAAAGCTATTGACCTCGGCATAGCCCAGATCCCAAGCGATACACTTGCCGGGGACCCAATTGATAGCGAGTTGTTGTTCGCAATGATACCGTCTCACGGCGTCTAGAATCGCTTGATAGTTCGTGCCATCACGGCTCAGACGCCGTCGTAACGTTGTGGGACTGATTCTCATGGCATCGGCTAATGTATCCGAACGCAGGCGCGCTAGATCGCCTCTCAACAAGGTGTCGACGACTTTTAGCGTGGTAAAAGATAGTTTTCTTTCTGGTTTTGGCTCGAGCGTTTTGAGCAGTTCACTGGGTGGTTCAGGCGGCTGGTCACGATAGCGCAATGCGAATTGCTTGGGATTTAGTGAACCGTTAAGCCACTCCGAGTTTTGACCTGCTGTGAACCCAGAGTCTATTGAAAGATCGAATGCAGACATGGCTACCTCCTTGTAGCGAGTTGTGACGTCTCATCCTTGAGACATCTACAGCGTAGCGCGGTCGGCAAAAATGTCCACTGTCTGCGCGTATTTGATGGAAGCGTCCCCATATGGCTTGCAGTTCAATGCAAGGGGCAGGATGATCCCGTCCTTGAGACAGGTAGCGATTGGTCATGGAACAGAATTCCTCAAAGCCCTTGCGCATTGTGGTTCATATTGGACTTCACAAGACGGCTACACGGTTTTTTCAAAACTTTGTATTCGCCCAGCTGTCTGGTGTGGGTGTGATGTACAACCCGCCGGAGGTGATGGCGCTACTCCATGCTATCTACAAGTCGCCGGGTAATGCTGAGAAAATTCAGCAACTTGATAATTTGTTATCGCGCTACCGAGCTGACTTTTCCGGTCAGTGTTTGCTGATATCCAAGCCTGATATCCCGGGCGAGATGTACGATGCGTACCCGCAATTTAAAGACAACCTGCAGCTCCTGTACCGGCTCATGCCTGAGGCTAGTCTTCTTTACATATGCCGCCATCCCGCTGACTGGTTACAGTCCGCTTATCGCCAGTCATTGGTAAAAGGTGCGGCGGGCCCGATCGAGACCTTCTTAAATTTCCGCAATGGATCATTTGGTGCCAAACAATCCGTCTTTGCTAATGGGATGAGGAATTTACCGGCGTTGGCATTTCCGGTGAGCGAAATCGATGAGGCCGGTGCCGCTATTTTTGGGCGGGGGCAGGTCACCACACTTTGTTTTGAACATGTCAGAGAAAACAAAGAGCGGGTGCTTGAGTTCCTTCGAGAATTATTAGGGTTGGCGGCGCTACCTGAGTTAGAGCCTGACCGGGTGAAGAACCGTAGCTTTTCAGCTCGAGCGATACAGCGGTTCTGTGAGGGGGACCGCATCGATGACGCACCTCACCAATCCGATATTGAGCCCGGTCCACTCCTTTGGAAATGGTGGTTAAAGCCTCGACGCAGATTGAGAGCCAACCTGATAAAGCATGTGTACGACAAACGTCGATACGACGATTGGGATTTACTCGAACGCCATGGCATGCGGGAGCAGTTGATGGCTCATTATGATCCGCAGTATCAGCCTCTGATCACAGCATCCGCGAATCGGCTGGGATTGGATTGAAACAAACGGTGTGACTTCTAAACAGAAGTTTTGCGCTTCAACGCTCTTAGCGTACTGTGGTACCCGACTGATCCAGATAACAATAAAGGGAGAGTCGTGATGAAGCCGCTCGAGTCTATAATCGTTCTCGAATTTTCAACGATGATTACTGCGTCGCTCGCCAGCATGATGATGGCCGAGCAGGGTGCGCGAGTTATCAAAGTTGAGCCCTACGAGATGGGCGATCCAATGCGCTATTTGGGTGCCAAAAAGGCAGATATTTCAGCTCTATTTGCCAACTGCAATCGCGGTAAGGAAGCGCTTCGAATCGATCTAAAAACAGAAGAAGGGCAAACCATTATCCGTTCGATGATTGCGGATGTTGACGTGGTCATCCATAACTTCCGACCCGGAGTGATGGATAAATTGAATCTGGGCTCCGAGGCGCTGAGAGCCATTAATCCACAGCTGGTTTATGTCGCTATCTCTGGCTTTGGTACCGAGGGGCCGCTGCGGGATGTTCCAGCCTATGATCCCATTATTCAGGCCCACGCTGGTGTCGCCGCCACACAAGGTCGAGGAGACGAGCCCGCCTTTGTGCGCACCTTGCTGTGCGACAAAATTACCGGCTACACCGCCTGCCAAGCGGTGACCGCAGCTTTGTTTGCCCGCGAGCGCTCAGGTGAGGGCCAGCATATCGATTTATCGATGATCGACTCTGGATTGTTCTTTATCTTTTTAGACGGCTTCCAAAATCACACCCTGCTCGATGACGATCATGAGCGCGCTGGTTTGTTGATCAATATTCTTTACGAGCCCTGGGTAACGAAGGACGGCAGCGTTACGATTTCAGCATCGAGCTTTGAAAAGCAATCGCTGTTCTTAAAAGCTATCGATATGGGCGAACTACTCGAGATTGAACGTTTTAGCACCTTCGCCAATCAGCTGAGAAATCTTGGCGAAATGCGCGCGCTTGTATCAGCAAGGTGCGCGGAAATCACCAGCGATGAGATGGTGGCTAAGTTGCGAGCAGTGGATGTGCCCTGCGCCAAATGTTTGACCCGCGATGAAGTGTTAGCCCAGGAACAGCTTGCGACAACCGGGACGATAGATGAGTTTCAGCATCCGGTAGCCGGTGCGATTCGACGGGTGTTAGCCCCTCCAAAATTCGGTGGCGAGCGGCTTGAGCCGGGTTCAGGTGCGCCGTCACATGGGCAGGATAGCGATCAGGTTTTGCGCTCGTTTGGCATCAGCGAAGCTGAGATAACTGCGCTTCGCGATCAAGAAGTTGTGGGCTAGCGGGACCCACTGAACCCCCAAGTCTTAGAGGCGTCTCGATGGACATAACAGATAAACGGGTACTGATTACGGGTGGTGCGAGCGGCATTGGTTGGGCCTTAGCCGAGCGTCTCCTGGCTGCGGGTTGCAGGGTGATGATCTGCGATTTCAATGAGCAGGCGCTGGATGAGACAGCAAAGCTCAACTTGCCGGATTTAGCCGTTTGTTTTTGTGATGTGTCGGACAGATCTCAGGTAGAGAGGTTGGCTGAAGACACATGGCAAGCACTGGGAGGCGTTGACCTCTTGTTTGCCAATGCCGGAGTGGGGGTGCCGTTGTCGCCGCTGCTGCAACAGGAAGATGACCACGCGCGCTGGGTATTCGAGGTCAATTTCTTCGGTGCATGGAACACCATTCAGGTATTCGCACCGCGGATGCTCTCGCAAGGCACTCCATGTCATTTTACGGTGACAGGCTCCGAGAACAGTATCTGTGTGCCCGCACCACTACTAGGTGCCTACAACGCAAGTAAGCACGCGGTGTTGGGGTTGACCGAGACTCTGGATATCGAAACACCTGAATTTTTTGGAGTCAGCATCTTATGCCCCGCTCTGGTGGCTACGAACATAGCGGCTTCATTAACTCGAATACCTGAGAGTTACGGTGGGCCTGTTGCTGTGCCCGCGGGGGCTGGTGGTCGGGGGTTTACACCCGAACAGGTAGCTGACAGCGCGCTGGCGGGTGTCCAAGCTGGTGACTTTTATATTTTTTCACATCACTGCAATACGAGTATGATCGAGTCGCGAATGAATCAGCAATTAGCCACAATCGGCAGACAGACATCAGCTGATGACGGCAGCGATATTATTGATACCGGGCCAATGCTGGGTGGGCTCTTCAAACAACTGTCAGCGTGTAATATGGACCAAGCCAAGGCTGATAGCGACGGGTAGCTCCTTGCCTTTTTGTTGAGAGCAAAGGTGGATCCTTGACGTATCGCTGCGATTCTCACGTTTGCTCCAACAGATTTCCCGGCCCTTCTGAACGAAGCCAGAAAAGGTTAATAACCTGCTTTTTTACTCGCTTGGCTCATCGAACTCTGACTACAGAGACCAAAAATACCCCTAAAGGAAGAGTGTCTTGCGCTGTTTGTTTCTGCTCCGCGGTGTATGGCTGAGGTACGATACGTAGTGACATTACCAAAAGGAATAGTGGTGTTACCTAACGTTCTAAGTATCTCAGCTTTTACTCGTACTACTCTGACCGCTCTGTGTTTAAGCGCAGCGGCTCAGTGGGTTTCTGCCAACGACGCTGCGCCGACGGGAGTTGCCGCAAGATTTCTTACAGCCCCAGTCATCGATGGCGAGGTTATAAGCGACAGTGCTTGGGGTCGTCCCTTTGCCACTCAATTTTGGCAGCAGCGGCCGCAAGAGGGAGCACCCGCGACGCAAGAAACGGAAGTCTTCGTGGGGTTTACTGATGATGCGCTATACGTTGCGGTGATTGCTTATGACACTGATCCAGAGGGCATTATTGTATCGGGACAGCGCAGAGATGATCCTTTAGAAGACACGGACATGTTCGCATTTGTCATCGACAGTTTTCGAGACGGTCAAAATGGTTTTCTTTTCGGCACGAATCCAAGTGGTATAGAAACCGATGGTCAGATCACCCGTGACGGTGGCGCGGGTGGACCGGGTATTAGTAGTTTTAATATGAACTGGGACACTAACTGGCAAGTGAAGACTCAGACGGGAGACTTTGGCTGGTCGGCAGAGTTTGAAATTCCGTTCAAATCCCTGCGTTATCCCGCCGACGGTGTGCAATCTTGGGGGATGAATTTCCGACGCAGTATCCGTCGCAATAATGAAACTGTTTTTTGGGCGCCCATTCAGCGCCAGCACAGCCTAATGCGGGTCACCGATGCTGGCGTCGTTTCGGGCTTTGAGCCGCCTCGACAGCGTAACCTAAAAGTCACGCCTTACGCTTTGGGAAAGCAGAACGGCGGCAATATGATCGAATCACAGAGCGATCAAGAGTTTGGTGTCGATGTGAAATACGGCGTCACACCCAGTCTCACGCTTGATCTGACTTACAACACCGACTTCGCCCAGGTTGAGGTCGATGAGTTTCAGGCAAACCTCGATCGATTCAGCTTGTTTCTTCCCGAGCAGCGCCCGTTCTTTCTTGAGAATGCGGGGCAGTTTGCTGTTGGGGTGGCGAGAGAGGTCGAGCTGTTTTTTAGCCGACGAATTGGTATCGGTCCCGACGGCTCTCAGATCCCGATCAAGGGGGGAGCGCGATTATCAGGAAAGATAGGCTCGTCAACCAATGTTGGCTTTTTGCATATGCAAGCCGAGGAGGTCGCTGGCGTTGTTGCGCAGACCGATTTTACCGTGGCGCGAGTCAGTCAGGAGTTTGCCAACCGGTCCAGCTTAGGCGTCATATTTGTGAACCGTGAGGCTGACGAGCTGGATCAGCCAGGTCGCTCAGATTACAACCGAACCTATGCCGTTGATGGACGCTGGGGAATTGGTGCCGATGGTCAAATTACAGGGTTTGTGGCGAAAACTGATACACCGGAACTCAAAGGTGACGACACGGCGTTCCAGCTGGCTGGTAACTACTCATCGGAGGCCTGGTCTTATTCGGGTGGTGTGACTCAGGTTGGGAAGAATTTTAATCCTGAGGTGGGATTTCTTCGTCGACGCGATTACACCAAGGCCAACGTTCGGGTACTGCACCGAATCCGTAATTCAAGCTGGAAAAATATGCTCGAGCTTCGACCTCATGTGTCCTATGCAGGGTTTTGGGGGGGCGATGGCCTTCATGAGACAGGGTTTTTGCACATCGACAATCACTGGGAGTGGCAGTCGGGATTCGAGGTGCATACCGGGGTTAATTTCTTACACGAAGGTGTGAGAGAGGACTTTGAGCTGGCACCTGGCAAGGTAGTTCGAGCTGGGGATTACGATGATGAAGAGCTTCAGCTGGTGTTGATGACTGATCGCGGAGCCCCCTTATCCTTCAGTGTGCGGTCACACATTGGCGGCTTTTTTGGTGGTGAACGAGTTCAGCTTCGGCCCACTATTCGTTATCGGATTGGAGACGCGTTTAATGCGTCTCTCGCGTGGAACTACAATCAGATAAAGCTGGCTTATGAGCCTAAACCCTTCGATCTCAACATCGCGCGCCTGCGATTGAATTACTCCTTCAACCCAAAAGTGTCATTGCAGGCTTTAGTGCAATACAACGATTCAACCGATGTCATGGCAACTAACTTGCGGCTTGCCTGGCTGACCTCGGCTGATGCTGGTTTTTATCTCGTTTATAATGAGACTCGCGACGACGACGTCGGTATGTTCCGAGAAAAGCGGAACGAGTGGATTCTGAAGTTCTCTCATACCTTCGACGTTTTCTAATTAATAGCCGGTGGGAGGCTCGTCCTCCCTCAGACGGACCGGCCCTCCGAAAACGAGAGCATCTATGACTTACCTGACAAAGCTCAAAGGAGCGCCGGCACCAGTGCCTCCGAGACCACCGCTTCGTGAGTTGGGGTTTATCGCGGGCGGCGCCCTGATTGCCTCACTGTTGATTGGGTTTCTTGCACATGCGAGTGGACAGCCTCTCATTATGGGGTCATTTGGAGCGTCCATTTTTGTGTTGTTTGTCGTCCCTGAATCGCCCTTTGCGCAACCGCGAAATGTCATTGTCGCGCACGTTCTGACGACTGCGATTGGTCTCGCTTTTCTTCATTGGATAAGCCCTGAGTGGTGGAGCATGGCAATCGCGTTGACCGTCGCCATTACGCTGATTCAATTTTTGCGGGTACCCCATCCGCCTGCCGGCTCAAACCCGGTCATCGTATCCTTGTCCGCGCCAGGCTGGATTTTTTAATGATGCCAGCCCTTATCGGGGCTGTCATCCTTGTTGTCATCGCTGCTGCCTATAACAACCTGTCGAGGCATCGTAGTTATCCCAAGTATTGGTAGCCAGGCGGATTAAAATTTACCAAAGCGGTGTTAGGCTCTGTCGATAAATTGTCTTAGGGGAAACGATGGACCTGCAAGCCGTATGCGGCCGCCTGACCGAAATCAAACAAACTGTCTCGTCGCAGTTAGTCGAGGACCAAAACCAACTGACTTTGTCGATTGAGGTCGGTGATGCAGAGGTCGCTGCAATCCCCTTTCTGGCTGATGAGAGTCCGGTTTGCTCTGGGCCTAGCGAGTGGCTCAAGCGAAAAAATGCAGCTGGTGCTGTTCACGAGCCGGGTCTTATCGCGACGCTAATATGGTTGAGTGAGCAGTTGCGAGCACAGTCCGTGACTTTTTATGACATTGGCGCTCTCTATGGATACCACGGCTTTATCGCTAAAGGGTTGATCGACTCGTTGCGAGTAGTGGCGGTTGAGGGTAACCCTGATTCCGCAGCTTACATTCAGTGTTATGCGATAGGTGATGAAAAGTTTTCAGTGGTAGCAAAGGTCTTGGGAAAGGAAGAGCGCCGGGACCGCTACCTCGTTAAGGGTTTCAGGTTTTTCCCATCGGGTACGCCAACGTTCTTTGCATATTGGTTGCGCCTACAGTTGAAGCGCTGTGTGAATGCCATTAGAAAGCATCCGCGTCCAATGACCATCAAAAGCTTTGAGCTTGAAACCACCACGCTTGTGAACATTTTAGAGCCCTCGGCTGAGGGCGACATAGAGATATTCAAGATCGACGCTGAGGGCTATCAAGCTGTATTTTTGCCGCCGGCGGTGGAAACACTGTGTCAGCGGTCAGCGATTGTACTGATGGAGCTAGATCACCCTGAGCAGATGAAGCAATTTCAAACCAATAATCAGAGTCTAGTGGCGCCGTTCATCAAGAAGGGCTATGTCGCACTGTGGATGGACCATCGCGATGCAAGCGCGGTCACAGCGATCACGGAAATAAGTACAGATCTTGACCGTAATTCGTTGGTTGTATTAATCCCGCCGCTGATCAAATCGCAACTAGTTAGCTCTTGAGGAATAACGATGACCGACAACTCTGATTCACGTTTAGTCACCGCAGAGGGATATGACATACCCGCGGTAGAGGCCTGGATTGACGCAAACTCGGATTATTTTTCGCCGCCCTTCACGTGGACGCGTCTCGAAGGTGGCCACTCTAATCTAACGTATCGATTGGAGGCTACTTGTGGAAAGAAGGCGGTGATTAGGCGACCGCCTCTGGGTGAGCTGTTGCCGAAAGCACACGATATGGGTCGAGAATGGTCATTGATATCGGCCTTAGCACCACAGGGTTTTCCGGTGCCGACGCCCATCGGATTTTGTGAGGACCTCTCGATCACCGGTGCCATTTTCTACGTCATGGGTTTTTCGGACGGCCGACCGCTATTCAATAACGAAGACACTATCGATTGGGTTCCTGAAAGTCAGCGCCGGGATCTTGCTTATTCCTTTATCGATACCCTTGCCGATTTGCATGTGCTGGACCCGGATGCCGTCGGTCTCACCGCGCTGGCAAAAAAAGAGGACTACATCGGTCGGCAGATTAAAGCTTGGTATCGCTCTTGGGAGTCGTCGATGCTCTATGCCGATATGGACGACTCACGCGCTCACGAGCTCAAGGACTACTTTTTGGCTCATCAGCCTGAGCAAATTACGGCGAGTGTGGTGCACGGTGATTACTACTGTCATAACTGCTTATTCTCCAGGGACTCAACGGTATCTGCCGTACTCGACTGGGAGCTTGCGACCCTCGGTGATCCCCTGGCAGATCTTGGGTACACGCTGAGAGCCTGGCCGGAGGTGGAGAAAGATCCGTATCTTGAGCCCACTGCGCCCACGGCCGTCCCTGGTTTACCGCTAAGGGCAGAGCTCGCGCAACGTTACTCTGATCGCACGGGTTTTTCGGTTGATCTGCTAGATTATTACGTTGGTTTTAATAACTGGAAATCAGCGGCGATTCTGCACGGCGTTTATGCTCGCTACCGTGCTGGGCAGAAAAGTACCGAGGGCGTTGATATGGAGTCGCTGCGCGATGGCATACTCAAGGCCTTAGCGGGCGCCGAGCGCTCGGTCGCGAGATTGAAGTAGGTCAGGTTCAAATTAGCTCGACCTCAGTCGAGTTTATCGAGACGAAGTAGCTTGCCTTCCTGGGTGTAGCGGATCAGAAATCGACCCTTAATACCGCTGGTGGTGAGATAGGGTTGAAGCATGGCCCAGGGTAAATTAATGCTACGACCATCGTGTGCGGTCACCTGCACTCGGTTTTTGCTGCCGGTGTAAAACACCTTGAGTTCTTCGTAGTCGAGATCGATAGCAAAAAGTGATCGCTGATTTGCCATTATTTTTTTCCTGACCTCTTTTCAGGTATCACAAGTCATCACGCTCCGCTCTGGGCTAGTCCATGAAGCGACCATGCGAATCCCGAGCTTATTCAGAATCGAGGTTGGCCACAACGACTGAGGTCTATAGGGTGAGAATGATCCTAGAATCTTGCAGGCGAATCGCATGGACTTCCACCAACTCGTCACTACCCAGATCAAGACACCACTGGATCTTCTCTGTGCCAACTTGATGGAAGCGGGTGAGCTCGATCAGTACCTGTTCTTTAATGGCATCTCAGAAATGATCGGCGACGGTGGCGACGAGGGGGCCGTCATGATGGCCTGCATTGAACTCGGCCGCTGCGCTTTTCTCGGCTTTCGCTTTACCCCTGAGACACAGGAACAGGTCACTCAAATTCTTGATCAAGCGATTGATTTGTCATCGTTGATGAGCGCTGATTCGATGCAGTGATGCGACGAAGCCTGATCGACTCGCTAAACCCATTGACTAAAGTCTTGGGTGCCTCACTGACCTGAGGTAGTCTCGCGCTGTGATCTATCGAATGTGGGGGAGTGCTATGGCCTCGGATGGCAGCTTTAAGATTGGTGATATTGAAGTCGAGCGATTTCACGGACAACTCAAGCAGGACCGGCTGGTGCTCGAGCTACTCGACTTTAAGTTAGATGGCTATTTTGTCGAAGTGGGTGCCTGGCACCCGACCAACATCAGTAATACCTTTATCTTAGAGAGTAAATTCGGCTGGCAGGGCTTGTGCATCGACCCTTATCCGGTCGAAGGATTCGCCGAGCGGCGCCCTGGTTCAACGTTAATAAGAAGCGATTGGCAGAAGAGAAGGCGAAGAACTGGAGTTCAGGAAGGCCGAATGGGCGGGTGGTCTTGAGCAGCACTTGGGCAAAAAGGCTTTCAACAGACCTATTGTGAAGGATGCAGAGGTGGTTTCAATTACTACTCGAACCTTGGTAAGTATTTTGGATGAGCACGATGCGCCCAACGATATCGATTTTCTCAGTCTCGACACAGAGGGTAGTGAGTTTGAAATTATTCGGGATTTTGCGTTCGACAAGTATTCCTTCAAGGTGATTATTAACGAGCATAATTTTATTGACGAGAATCGAATGGCAGTGAGGGGCCTCTTGCTCTCTAACGGCTACTCACTGCATTGCGAACTGGAACATGATGACGTTTATGTTCACAGTACGCTCGCAAATTAGAATTGTCGGCTTACCGCGAGTCACACTGTCAACGTAATCCTCTGGGTCAAACTATCGCTCGAGAGAACCAGCTTTATGAAAAGCCCCCCGAGCAATATTTGACACCAAACTGTTGCTACTTCCTCGATGAGATTTGGCACTATGGCTGTTAAACAGCGCCTGCTGCGTAGGTAGGCAACTCTTCTCACTGTCGCAGTAGTTACCCGCCAGATACATCAGAAGTCAATTTGAAAAGAAGCAGGTCTTGATAGACAGGGACTCGATTGCTGTTATTTCTTGGTACAGACACTGGAAACTGATCTGACGCACACGTATTCTCACCGAACGCAGTGGCGGCTTTTAGTTTAACGATTAGACTTAATAGTCATGCAGCGACAACCGGGAGAGACTGCATATGAAATTTGTAACAGCCTTGATCACCTTGTTAATAACACTTTGTTCATCGTTAACTGTTTGGGCAGATGCCGCCGAAAGTGCGACGGCAACTGGTGAAAAACCTTTTGTTTTGATTGCTAGACTTCATGCATTACCAAATGCATCAGGAGAGGTGCTTAGGCTCTCTGAGGCTGCTGACGAGGCGGTCAAAGCATCCGAACCGGGTATGCTCCTCCATACCTTTGATCAAGACCCTAGCGACCCACTAGGATTTGTCTGGACTGAGGTTTATGC
>MDTB01142217.1_pt1 | contig 13534 bp, 14 predicted proteins | sample 811161 | NCBI WGS metagenome assembly MDTB01 (sample SAMN05326650, study PRJNA326480) | marine metagenome | isolation source: seawater | place: Mediterranean Sea | collected 2009
AATCTAATCCAAGTATTAGAAAATTCTTTGAAAAAGCTAAAAGCTTTTGGAAAAACTAAGCTTTTATTAAGTCAAAAGTTAGTTATAAATTTCTTAAATGAAAAAGATTAATTTAAGTATAACAGGTTGTATGGGTCGTATGGGCCAACACCTAATAAAAACTTCCAAAAAAGATAAAAGAATTAAATTACATAGTCTGACCGAGGGAAAGATTATTTCAAAAAGAATTTATAATATTAAACCTCAACTTAATACTGAAGATGCTTTTAGAAATACAGATGTAATAATAGATTTTACAATACCAAAATGCACTTTTGAAGTTTTAAAAATAGCATTTAAATTAAAAAAAAGGGTAGTTATCGGTACTACTGGATTTACAAAAAAAGAAGAAAAAATAATTAAATCTTATTCAAAAAAAATACCAATATTAAAAGCGGGTAATATGAGTTTAGGTATTAATCTTATAATGTATTTAACTGAAATTGCATCCAAAGTGCTTGGGGACAAATATTTGAATAAAATTTTTGAAGTTCATCATAAACATAAAAAAGATTACCCATCAGGCACAGCTCTAATGTTAGGAAAAGGAATAGCAACTGGTAAAGGTAAAGATTTTTATAGATTACTTGGAAAAAAATATCTTAATGTAAAATCCTTTCCTTACGGAAATAAAATAAATTTCAACTCAATAAGAAAAGGAGAAATTATAGGTGAACATGAAGTTTTATTTTCAAGTGGTAAAGAAGTAATTAAATTAAATCATGAGGCTTTTAATAGAGCCTTGTATTCAGAAGGAGCCATTGAAGCTTCAAAATGGTTAGTAAATAAAAAACCTGGCCTATATTCAATGAGAGATTTAATGAATTTCAAATAATGAATGAAATTCAAAAAGCTAAAAAAATACTTAAGATTCTAAACAAAACATACCCTAAAATAAAAGTTCCTCTAAAAAGTCGAAACGTTTTTACCCTACTGATATCTGTACTTCTTTCAGCACAATGTACCGATGTTAATGTAAATAATGTAACAAGAGATATTTATCCAAAATATTACAAACCAGAACACTTTGTAAAATTAGGACGAAAAAGAATAGAAAATTTAATTAGAAAAATTGGAATTTTTAGAATTAAAGCAAAAAGTATTTATAATCTCTCAAAAATATTAATTCAGAAATATAATGGAAAAGTTCCAAACACGTTTGAAAAGCTAGAAAATTTGCCAGGTGTTGGCCATAAAACAGCAAGTGTAGTTATGTCTCAAGGTTTTGGCTTTCCCGCATTTCCCGTGGATACACACATACATAGACTGGCTCAAAGATGGGGTCTAACAAATGGCAAAAATGTAATTCAGACTGAAAAGGATTTAAAGACTTTATTTCCTAAAAGGGATTGGAATAAACTTCATCTTCAAATTATCTATTATGGAAGAGATTTTTGTAAGGCACGTAATTGTTATGGATTAACTTGTAAAATTTGTACAACTTGTTATCCTAACAGAAAAAAACCTTTTATCGCAAAAAAACCATAATGAAAATTTTAGGAATTGGAAATGCAATAGTGGATGTCCTATGTAAAGTTTCTGAAAACTTTTTATTAGAAAACTCACTTACAAAAAGTACAATGAAATTAATTGATGAAAATGAATTCAAAAAATTAATATCTTTATTAAAAATTGAAGAAACTATATCAGGTGGTTCTGTTGCAAACTCTATTGTTGGTTTGTCTCAGCTTGGCAATCAGGTTGGATTTATAGGTAAGGTAAGTGATGATGATTTAGGTAAAAAATATGAGGCAGGTTTGAAAAAAGAAAATGTTAGTTATTTATATAATAAAAAAAAAGAAAATATCCCAACTGGTTCATGCCTTATTTTGATTACACCAGATTCTGAAAGAACAATGTGTACTTTTTTAGGTACAGCTGGGAAAATAAGTGATCAAGACGTAGTTGAAAAAGATATAAAAAGTTCAGAGATGATTTTTTTAGAAGGTTATTTATGGGATGAGGGTGAACCTAAAAAAGCATTTGATAAAGCAATAAAAAATTCAAAGAAAATAGCCATGTCATTATCAGATTTATTTTGTGTCGAGAGACACAAATCATATTTTTTAGATCTGGTTCAAAATAAATTAGATATAATTTTTGCAAATGAACAAGAAATAATTTCTTTAATTGATGCTAGATCTTTTGATGAAGTAATTTCATTTTCTAAACAAATTAAAAAAAATATAATTATTACTAGAGGAGAAAAAGGTGCAATTTCTATTAATCATAACGAGCTAGTTGAGTGTGATGCACAAAAAAATTTAGAAATTAAAGACCTAACAGGTGCTGGCGATTTATTTGCAGCTGGATATTTACATGGAATTATTAATAATCTTTCAACTAAAGAAAGTTTAATTAAAGGTACAGAATTATCATCAGCCATTATTCAGAAAATTGGTGCTCGTATCTAATTTTTATTTAATAAAATAACCATTTTTAGTACTTAAAATAAAATTGTTATCTTTGAAAATCTTAACAAATTTTTTTCTTAATCTATAAATATGAGTTTCTACAGTATGTGTCTCTAAATCTTTATTATAACCCCATATATTCTTTTGAAGATCTCCAACTTTAACTGGATCATTAAATCTTTTTAAATACAGCAAAACCTTTACTTCTTGCTCAGTAAGATTAGCTATTGTATTTTTATAAATAATTTTTCTTGAGTTATCATCCAATAAATATTTTCCTATTATGATTTTTGATCTAGAATTAAAGTTATTTTTTAAAACGTTTATATTAATTTTTTCAACTAACTTATCTATTTTTATTGGAAAATTATTGATTATAATTACGTTTTCATAATTTAAGTTAATACTACTAATAATCAAGTAATTATTTAAATCTTTAATACGTGATTGCAAATCTAATTCGGTTTCTATTTTGATTAAATCAAATTTAAAGAAATTACTTAATTCTTCGAATATTTCATAGAAATTTGAATTTCTATATATTATTAATTTTATATTATTCATGAAATCTAAAAATAATTTAATTGTTTTAAAAAATAATTATACCTTAAAATTTAAAGAATTTAATTTTAAATGTTCTATTGGAAAGAGAGGTTTAGCAAAAAAAAAAATTGAGGGAGATTACAAAACACCAAAAGGCACGTTTGAATTAGGGAATTTATTTTATCGAAAAGATAGAGTAAAAAAACCTGTTACAAATTTAATTTGTGAGCCTATAAAAAAACAAATGCGATGGTGCAATGATACCCAGAGCACTAAAAATTATAATAAATTAATTTACAATAATAAATTAAAATCAGAAAAAATTTACAGAAAAGATAATAAATATAACTTTTTAATAGATATCAAGTATAATTTTTACAAAAAAATTCTTGGTAAAGGTAGTGCAATATTTATTCACTTAACTAATAATTACAAACCTACTGCTGGATGCATTGCATTAAGTAAAAAAGATTTCTTAATACTGGCAAAACTAATTAATAAAAAAACTAAGATTAAAATTTCTTAAGTTCTTTTGCCAAAAATTTTTGATCCAATTCTTACAAATGTTGAACCAAAATTTATGGCTTCAAGATAGTCAGATGACATACCCATACTTAGTTCATGAAGTCCCAATTTGATCGTCATTTTTTTCATTTTTTCATATGCATTTTCTATGTTTGAGTTAATAGATGGAATGCACATCAAACCAACAACATTCATTTTCATATCATTTGCGAGTTGATTATGAAACATTTCTACCTCGCTTAAAGCAATTCCGTTTTTTTGTTTTTCACTATCGATATTCACTTGTATAAATAACCCAATATCTTTGTTAATTTTTTTTTGTTCTGTATAAATTTTATTGGCTAATTTTATTGAGTCTATTGAGTGAATATAGTCAAATAATTTTACAGCATATTTTACTTTATTTGTCTGTAGCTTACCTATCATATGTAGCTTGATATTTTTATTTTTCATAAGTACATCTGACCATTTATTTTGTGCTTCTTGAACTTTATTTTCTCCAAAATGGATATGACCACTTTCAATTAAGGGCAATATTTTTTCCATACCAAATGTTTTGGTCACTGCGATTATCTTTACTATTTTATTTTGATTATTCTCTTTTAAATTTATTTCTTTTATAATTTCTTGTAAGTTATTTAAACTATTATGCATTTTGTTTCTTCAAATATATATATCTTTATAGATGATTTTGATGAAAATAAAATTTTGAATTTATCAAGTAATTATAATGTTATATTCAGAAATTATCATAAAAAATTAGATTTTAAAAAAATAATCAAAATTAAAAAAATATGTAAAAAAAAGAGAATAAAATTTTATTTAGCTAATAATATTAAGTTAGCCATACAAGCTAACTTGGATGGTGTTTATATACCCTCTTTTAATAAAAGTTTAAATCTTAATAATTTTCGAAATAACAGAAAAAACTTTACAATTCTTGGTTCCGCACACAATATCACAGAATTAAGATTTAAAGAAAGACAAGGGGTAAATCTAATTTTTATATCACCTCTGTTTTTAACAAAAAATTATCAAAAAAATCTTGGAGTAGTAAAATTTAATTTAATGTCAAAAATTTCAAAAAAATCAACAGTTGCATTAGGTGGAATTAGAAAAAATAACTTAAATAAACTTAAAATGCTTAATGCGAATGGTTTTTCTGGTATAACAATCTTTAATCAAATAAATGAAATCTAATTTAACGCAAAAAGACGTTCAAGTATTACTAAATTATTTTAATGCAAAAAAATATGACTTTGTAATTTCAAAAGCAATGGTTTATCTTAAGAAATCTCCTGGAGAGGCAATTTTACGAAATTTATTGGGTTTGTCCTATCAATCAATTGCGGAATATTCTAAAGCCAAAGACGTATTTATTGAAGGTCTAAAGTATAATCCAAAAAACATATCCCTAAAAAATAATCTCGCAAAATCTTATAATAGTTTACTTCAATATGATATAGCTGAAAAATTATACAATGAGATAATTGAAGAAAGCCCAAATTATCCGATTGCATATTTAAATTTAGGAAATCAGAAAAGGGACCTTAATCAACTTACTGAAGCTATTAAACTATATGAAATAGCTTATAAACTTTCTCCAGATAATCATTTAATTTTATATGCTCTAGCTTTAGCTCACCGAGGATTAGGAAATTTTGAGAATGCAGTTCAGTATGCCAAAAAAGTAATATCAATTAATCCTAAATTTACAAAAGCTGATTTATTAATTAGCCGATGTATAACTTATGATGAAAAAAATTGGCATTACAAAGATTTAATTAAAAAAACAAAAAATAAAGAATTAATTAATGACGAAGATATAGAATTATGTTTCTCGCTATCAAAGGCGAAAGAAGACGTGAACAAAATAAACGATGCATATAAATTTTTGAAAATCGGTAATGACTTAAGAAAAAATAAAAGTAAATATAATATTAAAAATGATTTGGATTTAATAAAAAATATTCAACGATTGTTTAAAAATATTAGCTTTGAGAAATTTTCTTACAACATCAAAGATAAAATAATATTTGTTCTTGGAATGCCGAGGTCAGGAACATCACTTGTAGAGCAAATTATAAGTTCTCACAGTGCAGTTTTTGGTGGTGGAGAATTGCCTTACATGGACATATTAATTAAGAAAAATTTTGTAACTACCAAAAAAACTTGGGTTGAAGACTCTTTAGAAATTTTGAGTGATCAAAACAAAATAAAAAATATTTCCGATGGATATTTAAATTATACTAAAAACTTAAACACTAAAAATAAACATTTTCTGGATAAAAGTCTGTTAAATTTTATGTGGATTGGATTTATTAAAATATTATTTCCTAATTCAAAAATTATACACTGTCAGAGAGATCCTAAAAATAATTGTTTATCAATATACAAAAATCTTTTTAGAGATGGTCTTGGTTTTGCTCATAATGAAGAAGATTTGATAAGATTTTATAAAGCCTACTTAGATTTAATGAATTTTTGGAAATCAAAAAATATTACTAATATAATTGATGTAAATTATGAAGATTTAATAAAAGATAATGAAAATGGAATTAAAAAAATCATTAATCATTGTGAATTGAATTGGGAGGAAAATTGTTTAAGTTTTTATAAGAATAAAAACCCTATAAAAACCATAAGCGCAGCTCAAGCTAGAAAACCAATATATAAGTCTTCGTTAAACGCCTTCGATCAATATAAAGATTTTTTGAAAGATATAGATAAAAGTTTCTAAAAAAAAAGCCCCAGGTTTTAAACTGGGGCTTTAAATTTTTAAAACTTACTGATTAGAATGAGAATGATAATCTCAACTCAGTATGTTCTTCAGTCGAACCTGCTGAACCATTAACATCATCAGCTTCGTTTCTTTGACCCGCAAGTGTCATACCACCCATTGTATATGAGAAACCGATACCATCGATTGACTCACTTACATTAGCAGTAGAACCTGTGTTCAAGTGCTCAATATCTTGTTGAGCATAAGAGATAGCTAAGTTCTCATTTACGTTGAACGCAATTGAGTACATATCTGCTTCTTTGTCTTTAGATGCAGATGTTGTAGTATTTCTTTGTGCTCCAACTGTAACTGGTCCTGCAGCATATGATGCGTAGATCGCATAGATTTCGTCATCTTTAGGATCAGCACCTGTTACCGCTACTTGACCTTGTTCTACTTCAGCATAACCAATACCAGCTTTAAATCCTTCAGCACCTAATGCACTACCGTCAGCCATTAGAGCAAAAGTCATAGCTTCACCTTCACTAGATCCAGAATTTTCACCTTCTGCATTGTTAGCTGCGCTACCTTTTCTTATTGCTGCATTCAATGTAACTCCATCGAATGACTTAATGTATTTGATTAAACCAGCAGATCCACCAGCGTTTACAAATCCACCGCTACCAGTAATTCCGTCAGCAGCTTCTTCGTAAGCTTTTGGAGTAGTATCATCAATCGCGTCAATACCAGCATTACCAACACCTTGGTCTAATGAAATTCTACCCATATCTCCCATATCTACTGCTAACTCTCCAGAATACTGTCCTGCAGAATTGTGCATTTCGTGTGTAGTGTAGTAAGATACGCTCATTCCATTTTCTAAGTCACCGCCAGCAGAAAAAGTAAGTCTACTTTCCATACCGAATGGGTTACCAGTGTTTGCGCCACCTTTTGACACGTAGGTTGCATTCACGCCACCACTTACAGACATCTCAGCTGCGTGAGCTGACATAGCAGCAAGTGATCCAGCAAGAGCTGTCAAACCTACTTTTTTAAATTTATTCATGTATTCTCCTTTTTGTTTTTTTCATATATGAATATGAATAAATTACACAAATTTGATAAATTGAGTGAAATTCTTACTTTTTATCACTCTTTTGTTTAAAATTGTTGTATTTTTATCACACAATTTGGCTTTATTTTTGTAAATAATTAGCAAATACGCCTTTATTTTATCCTAATAAGGTTCTAATTAATCTTTCTATGAAGTTTTTTACAATATTAATAGCCTTAATGTTAGTACTCAATTCATGTGGTATTTATAAGCCTACAGATGCAAGAAAAACTCCTCCCGATTATAAAGAAAGAGTAAAAAAAAATTTGGATGAAGGTAAGGGCTTAAGACTTTCAGGTCTGGGTGGTCTAGGAAAAACAAATTTTCAATTCGCTAGTTCTAATCCTATTTGGAGAGCTAGTTTAGATGTATTAGATTTTGCTCCCCTTTTAACAGCAAATTACTCTGGAGGGATAATTATTACTGATTGGATTTCTACTGAGGATCAAAGATTAAATGAATTTTATAAAATTACTCTTAAATTTCTATCAAACGAACTTAGATCAGATGCACTTAAAATTACGTTACATGAAAAAAAATGTGGAATAAATAATCAATGTAAAGTTTCTGAAATCGAAAGTAATGTAGTCAAAAAAGAAATTTCAAAAAAAATTTTAAAAATAGCTGCCCTTTATGAAAAAAAGGATCTTAAAAAAGTAAAAGAGGAACTTGGAGAATATAAAGGCCTTGGAGAGTCAAATTAAAAATTTAGATTAATTCTTAATTTGTAATTTAAATGAGTAGATATAATTTTCAAGACGTTGAAAAAAAGTGGCAGAAACATTGGGAAGATAATAAATTATTCAAAACTAGTGTAGATAAGAAAAAAAAGAAATTTTACTGCCTAGAGATGTTTCCTTATCCCTCAGGAAAAATTCACATGGGTCATGTGAGAAATTATACTATTGGTGATGTACTGGCTAGATATAAAGCTCTTCAAGGCTTTAATGTTTTGCACCCTATGGGATGGGATGCATTCGGTATGCCGGCTGAAAACGCAGCAAAGGATAACGATCTCGATCCTAAAATTTGGACCAATTCAAACATTGACACTATGAAAAATCAATTGAAAAAACTTGGACTTTCAATCGACTGGGACAGAGAAATTTCAACCTGTTCAGAGGACTATTATAAACATCAACAAATTTTTTTTTTAGAACTTCTTGAAAAAAAATTGGTTTATAGGAAAGAAAATTATGTGAATTGGGATCCTGTGGATGAAACAGTTTTAGCTAATGAACAAGTTATTGATGGAAAAGGTTGGCGATCAGGCGCAATCGTAGAAAGAAAAAAATTAAACCAATGGTTTTTTAATATCTCTAAATTTTCACAAGATTTACTGGATGGTCTTGAAAAACTAGAAGACTGGCCTAATAAAGTTAAAACTATGCAAAAAAATTGGATTGGAAAATCCTTTGGATGTGAAATTGACTTCAAAGTTGAGGGAGATCTTCCTGTAAATGTTATAAAATGTTTTACTACCAGGCCTGACACTTTATTTGGATTTTCATTTTTAGCATTATCAGTTGATCATCCAATATCGAATTATTTTAAAAATGATAAAGAATTTTTAAAATTTAAAGAAGAATGCTCAAAAACTGGGACCACTGAAGAAGCAATAGCTGTGGGGGACAAAATTGGTTTTAAAACAAATCTTGAAGCAATTAACCCATTGGACAGTACTCAAAAAGTGCCTGTTTATTTCGCTAATTTTGTGTTGATGGACTATGGATTTGGTGCTGTTTTTGGGTGTCCGGGTCATGATCAAAGAGATTTTGAGTTTGCAAAAAAGTATAAATTACAAATAAAAACTGTTGTTAGACCTCCAAATGAAAACGAGAGTTTTAATGTTACAAGTGATGCTTATGCTGGACCAGGTTTTATTATCAATTCTAAATTTTTAAATGGTTTTGAGGCGCCTATAAACTCTGTTTTAGAAACAATCAAAATCTTAGAAGAAAAAAAACTAGGAAAAAAAAAGGTTAATTTTAGATTAAAGGATTGGGGCGTTTCTCGTCAGAGATATTGGGGATGTCCAATACCTGTGGCATATGACAATGAGGGAAAAGTACATGCAATTCCAAAATTTATGCTGCCAGTAAAACTTCCTGAGAATATAAATCTCAAAGTAAAAGGCAATCCTTTAGATAGTCAAAAAAATTGGAAAGAAATTACTATCGATGGAAAAAAAATGACAAGAGAAACAGATACTTTAGATACTTTCGTTTGTTCTTCTTGGTATTATCTTAGATTTTGTTCTCCTAAAGAGAATGATTATGGTTTTAATAAAGAGGATATTGATTATTGGATGCCTGTAGATCAGTATATTGGTGGTGTGGAACATGCAATATTACACCTTTTATATTCACGCTTTTTTATGAGAGCAATTAATTATAACAACAAAAATTTTAATATTATTGAACCATTTCAAAGTTTATTTACTCAAGGCATGGTTTGTCATGAGACTTATAAAGATGAAAAAAATAATTGGTTAAGTCCAGATGATGTAGAAAAAATAAACAATAAATTTGTCGTAAAAGGTAAACCAGATAAATCTGTAAAAGTAGGTCCATCAGAGTCAATGTCAAAATCCAAAAAAAATGTAATTGATCCTGAATTTATTATTAAAAACTATGGTGCTGACTCTGTAAGACTATTTATTTTATCTGATAGTCCTCCTGAAAAAGATGTACAATGGTCTGAACAAGGTATGATATCTTCTTACAAATTTATTCAAAAACTTTGGGGCTTGCATAATGAAATAAAAATGAAGATTTCTAATGAAAGTAAAGATCAGCAAGATAAAGAAATCGATAAGTTTACCAGTCAAGTCATATCTAAAATAACACTGAATTTAGAAAAATTTAATTATAATGTAATTATCGCTAATATGTATGAAACATACAACTACCTAGTAAATTATATTAAAGAAAATAAAAATTTAAAAAATCTAGAGGATAATTATAAAAAAATTCTTATTTGTTTCTCCACTGTAATACCTCATTTTGCCCATGAATGTTTAGTTGATTTGGGATTTAAGAAAAATATTAGTTGGCCAAAATATGACGAAAATCTTTTAGATGAGGAAAAAGTAAATATTGTTATACAGATAAACGGCAAAAAGAGAGAAATCATTAAAGTAAAAAGGGATACAAATGAAAAAGAAATTTTAACATTAATCAAAAAAAATGATAAAATTCAAAACTTTATTAAAAACAAAGAAATCGTCAAAAAAATTTTTGTGCCAAATAAAATACTTAATTACATAATTAAATGAAAAAATTAAAAATTATATTAATTTTAACTTTTCTCTTAAATGCTTCGTGTGGTTATAAACCAATCTATTTAAAAAATAATGAAATAATTTTAGAATTTGATAAAATTATTTTTGTTGGAGATAGCAAAATAAATAGAAAAATTATTAATATCATTGGCATTAAAAAAAATGACACAAAAGACAATTTAAATGAATTGATAATAAAAACAGATTACAATGAAGAAGAAACCTCTAAAAATTCTAAAGGTCAAGTTGAAACATATCGTTCAATCATCAATATACAATTGACAATTAAAGATGGTGAAAAAATTATAAAAAGTAAAAATTTCTTAAATGAATTTTCTTATAATAATAAAGATAATAAATTTGAACTTACTCAATACCAAAATGAAATCAAAAATAATCTAATAAATAAATCATCAGAAGAAATTATTTTATTTTTAAATTTGTCATGATTGTAAAACTCTCAGATTTGATGAAAAATCAAAAAGAAACTAGAAATTTTTACCTATTTTATGGTACAAATATTGGTCAAATAGAGGAGGTTATTAACGATATGTTAAAACCTAAATTTTCAAAAAACATTTACAACTATGATGAAAATGAGATAATTTTGAATAACAGTGAATTTGTAGAAAATATTTTAAACAAGTCTTTTTTTGATAATGAAAAATTAATTATAATTAATAGAGGATCAGATAAAATATTAAAAATCATAGAAAACTTAATACAAAAAAAAATTACAGGAACTGTGGTAGTTATAAAAACAAATATTTTAGAAAAAAAATCAAAACTAAGAAATTTTTTTGAGAAAAACAGCGAAACAATTTGTACACCCTTTTATGAAGATAATTATCAATCATTAACTATAATTGCTCAAAAATTTTTTGCACAAAATAAAATTAAAATTTCACCTCAAAATATTAACTTTATTGTTGAAAGATCAAGGAAAAATAGAATTAGTTTAAGGAGTGAGTTAAATAAAATAAAAATTTTTTGTAAAAAAAAATTATCAATAGAGCTGAATGATATCTTAAAACTTACAAATTCATCTGAAAATTATAATATATCAGAATTAACCGATCAATGTCTTGCAAAAAATACAAAAAAAACAATCCATATTTTAAATGAGAATATATCTTCGATTGAAGACAATATTTTAATACTCAAATCTTTTTTATATAAACTAAAAAGATTAAAAAAACTTAAAGAAGAAATTCAGATTAAAAAAAATTCTGAGTTAGCCATTTTATCTTTTAAACCACCAATTTTTTGGAAAGAAAAAGATATAATAAAACAACAATTAAAGATTTTGTCTTTAGCAGATATACAAATGTTTATTAAAAAAATTAATAATTTAGAATTATTAATCAAAAAAAATTCCAATTTATCCAATCAAATAGTAAATAATTTTATTCTTGAGACGGTAAAAGCAGCTTAGTAATTTGATTTAACTATTTCGATTATTTTATTTAATTGATCAATTTCTTTATACGAGAAAGTAATTGTTCCCTTATTTCTTTTATTATTTTTGATGATTACAGTTAAGCCTGTTTTTTCTGAAATTGAATTTTCAAGATATTTTATATTTGAATCTTTTGAAACAATAAATTTTTGTTTCTTGGTTTTAAATATTTTTACAAAATTTTCTGTCTGCCTCACAGATAATTTCCCCTCGATTATTTTCTTAGCAACAAAAAATGCATTGTCTAAACCTACTAAAATTTTAGCATGTCCAGCACTAATTTTTTTTTTCTCAATTAAGCCAATCACTTCTTTTGGTAAAGTAAGTAATCTTAATGAATTTGTAATATAACTTCTGCTTTTACCGATAAACTTTGATACTTTTTCTTGATCATAAGAAAATTCATCAATCAATCTTTTATATCCTTGTGCCTCTTCCAAAGGATTCAAGTCGTTTCTTTGTACGTTTTCAATTATAGCAAATTCGAGTGATTTTAAATCATCTGCCTCAGTAACAACTACAGGTATATCGTGAAGACCTGCTCTTCCAGCAGCCAGCCACCTTCTTTCTCCTGCTACTATTTCAAACTTATTAGTATCTGAATTAGATTCTCTAACAATTATTGGTTGGATTACTCCTCGCTCTTTTATAGAATTTGTTAAATCTTCTAAATCTTGTTCCTCAAAATTTTTTCTAGGCTGAAATTTATTTGGAACTACATCGCTTAAAAGAAGTTTATTTATTTTAGTTTCAATCTTAGATTCTCCAATTAAAGATGATAAGCCTCTCCCTAATCCTTTTTTTATTTTAGAGTTCATTATGCTGCGCTCCCAACTTCTCTTTCTTGATTCATAAACTCATCTGTAAAACTATAATATGATTTACTTCCTGGACAATTTTTATCATATACTAAGACTGGCACGCCATGAGATGGTGCCTCTGACAACCTCACATTACGAGGAATTACTGTTTGATAAACTTTGTCTTTAAAATAATCTCTCGCCTCTTGTTCAACCTGCGATGAAAGTTTGTTTCTTCGATCATACATAGTTAAAAGTATGCCCTGAATTTTTAATTCAGGATTTAAATTAGCTTTAATTCTCTCAATCGTCTTCATTAGCTGTGTAAGTCCCTCAAGCGCAAAAAATTCTGTTTGAAGTGGCACAAGCAATGAATTAGATGATACTAAGGCCATTACTGTTAATAGGCTTAAAGAGGGAGGACAGTCTATAAGTATATAATCATATAATCCCCTAGAATCATTTAAATACGAGGTTAATTTAGTCTTAAGTATGAAGGCTCTATCGCTGTCACCAGCCGTCTCCACCTCTAATCCAGATAAATCTACATTGGATGATATTAAATCAAGATTTTGAAAGTCTGTTTTTTTAATCACGTTTGAAATTGACATTGTTCCATTAAGAATTCCATAAAT
>MDTB01157947.1_pt1 | contig 13534 bp, 15 predicted proteins | sample 811161 | NCBI WGS metagenome assembly MDTB01 (sample SAMN05326650, study PRJNA326480) | marine metagenome | isolation source: seawater | place: Mediterranean Sea | collected 2009
TAAAAAATATTAACAGCTTTATAGGTAATGTGAGCTATTAATGTTAAGTGGGATAAATGGGAAATAAAAATTAATAACTGTAGATGTTGGGCCTAGGTTTTAAAATGTCACTGAATTATGGGGATAAAAACCGTATGTAGATTATATTAAATAGAAAAGATATAACTATAAAAATTTATCCTACGTAGTTGATAAAAGGAAATTTTAGGATAATAATATGAGGACCAAATAGCGCATTAGTACATTTTTAAACGTGGTAAAAAGTTTTGGTGAAAAACTATGTAAAACTATGCTGATTAATAAAGACAAAACAACGATATTGTTCAAGATAAAGTTTAGAAACCTGGGCCGTCAGTGTTACTGGCAACACATTGATTCGCTCGAAATCACAATTAACCTTATAGATTAATCGAGAACGAAGCTGATACAAACGACAACTAATCATATTATAAATAGATAGGATAAATGATAACTACAAAGTCAGAGACAACACTTTTAGCAGGAGTTATTGGTAACCCTATAAATCATAGTAAATCACCATTATTGCATAACTTTTGGCTTAAAAATCATGCAATAAAAGGATATTATGTTCCGGTCAACGTAGAGCCTAAAAACCTAAGTAAAGCTATAGAAGCATTTATCCTTCTTGGTTTTAGAGGTGTAAATGTTACGATTCCTCATAAAACTACGATACTATCGCTAGTTGATACGGTTACTGATAGAGCCTCGGTAATAGGTGCAGCCAATACTTTGTATTTTAATTCAGCTGGAAAAGTAACAGCTGACAATACTGATGGCTATGGTTTTATAAAGAATCTTACTTATTTTTCAGATTGGAAACCAGATACAGGACCAGCGGTTGTATTTGGTGCTGGTGGGGCCGCAAAAGCGGTATTGCATTCATTGTTAGCAGAAGGTGTTTCTAGCGTTAGATTACTCAATAGAACAAAAATCAAAGCAAAAATGCTGGCAGAAAACTTTGGAAACAAAGTAGAAGTTTATGACTGGTATGCTAGTGATGAGGCGTTAAAAGGGGCTGCTCTTGTCGTTAATACAACTTCATTAGGCATGCGAAATCAACCGGAATTAAAACCAAACCTATCTAATGTAATGTCTAATGCTTTGATTACGGACTTAGTATATAACCCATTAGAAACAAAATTTTTGGAAAGTGCAAAAGCGCAAAAGTTAAAAACAGTTGATGGGCTTGGCATGTTAATATTTCAAGCAGAGCAGGGTTTCACGAATTGGTATGGTTGTAAACCGGAGATAAGTGATAGTTTGAAAAATTTGTTAGTACAAAATGACTAGAAATAAAGACCGCAATGTGCCTGTAAAAGTCGGTATTACTGGTTCTATCGGTATGGGGAAAACTACCGTCGCACTAGAGATGGCAAAATTCGATTTGCCTTTATGGGAGGCTGATAATGTAGTACACAAGTTATATAAAAAAAAAAATATGGGTTATGATATAGTTAAGGAAATAGCGCCAGCTGCTGCAACAGGACCGAGTGTGAACCGAGCAATTTTATCAGATATGCTGATTCAAAATCCTATGTTACTACCGGTACTGGAGGCTAAATTAAAACCACTTTTAGAAGTAGACAGGAAAAACTTTATTTTTCAACATAGTGAAAAAAGAATTGTTTTATTTGATATACCGTTATTGTTTGAAACCAAAGCTGAATCATGGTTAGACATAGTTATTGTTGTTATAACGTCCTCAGCAGTTCAAAATAAAAGAGTTATGGAACGAGGTGGCATCACAAAGGAAAAATATCAATATTTAAACTCGTTGCAAATAAGCATCTCAAAAAAGATAAAAAAAGCTGATTACGTTATAGATAATAATGTGGATAAAAAAGCCTTAAAACAAAAAATTAAAAAGATAATGGAAAAAATAAAACCATGAGCAATATTCGTGAACTAGTGCTTGATACTGAGACAACAGGCTTGAACCCCGAAACTGGTGACAAATTGGTTGAAATTGGTATCGTAGAGCTCATAGGCCATCGACCTTCGGGAAAGGATCGACATTTTTATATTAACCCGCAGCGAAGTGTTCCGTTAGATGCATTTAATATCCATGGTTTAGATTACGACTTTCTAAAAGATAAACCATTATTCTCAGATATAGCGGACGAGTTGTTAGCGTTTATCGGTAATGACAAGATTATTATCCATAACGCTTCCTTTGATATAAAGTTCTTAAATACAGAGTTATTATTATCAAATAAGAGAACCATAGATTCCACGCAAACATTTTGTACTCTTGAGTATGCGCGAAAAAGAGACGGAAATAGACGTTCTTCCTTAGATGCTCTTAGCAAAGAATTTCGAAATGATGTGCTCGATCGTCTTACAGAAAACAGAACTAAAAATGGAGGCCATGGAGCTCTATTGGATAGTTATATATTAGCAGAGGTATATTTGGGGTTAATTGGAGGTAGAGAGCCAGATATGTTTTCCCAAAGAGACGAGTTTCAAAAAAAAGAACAAAGCAGCGAATTGTTTTTCAAAGAGAATAGTTTTAAAAACCTTGGAGTATATGAAACGCCGGCAAGACCCACGCCCTTGAAAAATAGATTAACTAAAAAAGAGATAGAAAACCACAAAGCATTCATCACGAAAATAAATGGCTTAAGCAAATGGTCGGTATATAATTAATCTACTAGTTTCATATCGAAGATTCTTTTGAAATCTATATGGTCTAAATTTACGGGTGGATAACCGCTGTCTCTAGATATGTTATAAACGATTTGTCTTAAGTAGGGGAACATCATATTCGGACAGTCTATAAAAGCTATCTTTTTTTGTTCCTTTGAGTTTTTTTGTATCTTTATAGAGAAAGTAGCCGCATATGAAATTTCAAGAACAAAAGCTTTTCCCGAAGCTGTGTTTGCTTCTAACAAAAATAATAATGTTATCTCTAAAACATCTGAAGCTACTTGCTTTCGCTTAATGTTTAAGTCGATAGTGTGAGTAAGTTTTTCTGTGGTAAAATTTAATGATTGAGCAGCGTAGTTTTCAAACGATATGTCTTTTACATATTGAGAAAGAAAAACAAACGAGTTGGGGTTATTTTTTTTAGTTTCAATCATTTTTTATATTCCTTTACCTCATTAATCAGTTTGATAACGAGTTATCTGGCTTTCTAGCTTCCTTAGAAGGTATTTTCGAATCGATGGAATTAGAAGCGCAAAGCCTATAGCATCTGTTATAAAACCAGGAGTTAAAAGTAAAAAACCTGCAAGCAATATTAAAGCACCGTTTTGTATTGACGAAAGCATTTTGTAAGGTTTTTTCTGAAGTTCTATTAAAATACCTATGCCTTGCTTTTTTACTGCTAAACTTCCAATAACAGCGGTGGCAATTATCAATAAAACAGTGTAAAATAATCCGATAAACTGATTTACCTTTAAGAAAATGACAATTTCAATTATAGGGACTGTTACGAAAATCAAGAATAATTTCATTTTTTTTCCGGATGAAAGATCATTTCTTTTTGGTTTATTTTGTATATTATCTTAAACATACTCATTTTTACGAGCTAAGTAAAAAAAATTCGATTGTTTAAACTGTTTAGTGGAGTTGGTGCATGGTTCAAATATTAATATTAGCGGTTGTTGCGGCTTTCTTATTTTGGAGGCTATCTATTGTATTAGGAACGCGGTCAGGTTTTGAGAAAACAGCAGATATTAAGGTACGCGATATTCCAAAAAAGCAAGAATCAATAGTTCCCTCTGATCAGGAAGTTGATTTAGATGAGGACGAAATATCTGATTATGTGGAGTTGTCAAGTGAGCCGGGGCAAGCATTAAAAAAAATAAAGAAAAATGAACCAAATTTTTCAATCAGTAATTTTGTTTCGGGAGCCAAAAGTGCTTATGAACTTATATTGATGGCCTATGAAAAGGGCGATTTAGATACTTTGGAAATGCATTTAGAGAAAAATGTTTTTAAGGATTTTGAAGCAGTAGTAACCGAAAGAGCGGATAAGGGCTACAATGTTGAAGCAAAATTTATTGGTTTAAGAGAAATAAGAATAAAAACTGCATTTTTTGACGAAAAAAAGAACGTCGCTGAAATCACAGTATTTTTCAAATGTGAGCTCACGTCTATTGTTCGTGACAAAGACGACAACATAATAGAAGGAAGCCCATCAGAAATCAGGACGCATACTGATTTGTGGACTTTTGGGCGTCTTCTGGGCACTCAAGATCCGTCCTGGAAGTTGATAGCAACAGGTGATTAAACTTAGTAGGATGCATCTTATTTTTGGTTAACCAAGGTAATATTTTGATATAAGAAATGAAAAAGAAGATAAGAAAGCTAACGGAAGAAGATGAAAAAAGCTGGAGTGAGTTTACAAAAAATATAGAGAAACATAAACAAATCTCCCAGGTTTTTCTTTTAGAAAAATGCAAATCAAACGCTGTTTCACTAAAACCAAAAAAAGAAACCACTAACAAGGCAACTTCTGTTCAATCAAGAGCACCGAACAAAAATGATATATTAAGTATTAACGCTATAGATAAAAAGCTTTCTTCAAAACTTAAAAAAGGTCAGGCAGAACCAGAAAAAAAGTTGGATTTACATGGTTTAAGCTTTAACAAGGCGCGGAACGCGGTACGCACTTTTGTTTTATCAGCATATAGTAGTCACATAAGGTTAGTGCTTATAGTCACAGGAAAAGGTCAAAAGCGAGACAAAAGAAAGTTTTTCTCCGATGAGTCAGATATTGGAATACTAAGAAAGTCTTTGCCGACTTGGTTGCAGAGTACAGAATTGGAACCACTTATTTTGAGCATTACCAGTGCACATATATCTCATGGTGGGTCTGGCGCTTATTATGTATATTTGAGAAAGAATAAAAATTTATAAAACATACCGTCTTAAATCGACGGACTTTGCTAATGCGCCCAAGTTTTTTTCGACAAAATCTTTGTCTATTAATATTTCTTCACCATGTTTGTCATTCGCATTAAAGCTAAGATCTTCAAAGACCCGTTCTAAAACAGTATATAACCTGCGAGCACCAATATTTTCAACTGCCTGATTTACCTCTGCAGCAATATTTGCTAACGATTTTATACCACTTTTGTCGAAAGATATAGATACATTTTCTGTTTGCATTAATGCGCTATATTGCCGGGTGAGTGAATTTTCTGTTTCGGTGAGTATTTTTTCGAAATCTGCCTTAGTTAGAGCAGATAGTTCAACGCGAATCGGTAGCCTGCCCTGAAGTTCAGGCAGCAAATCAGATGGTTTCGAAATGTGGAAAGCTCCTGATGCAATAAATAATATATGATCAGTTTTAACTGTACCATGTTTGGTTGAAACAGTTGTTCCCTCTATTAGAGGTAGTAGGTCTCGTTGTACACCTTCTCTGCTTATTCCGACGGAACTATTTTCAGTATTAGCACAAACTTTATCTACTTCATCAAGAAAAACTATTCCGCTATTTTCAACAAGTTTTAACGCTGTTTTTATTATTTTTTCTTCATCAAGGATTTTGTCAGCTTCCTCTTGTATTAGTTTTTCATAGCTTTCTGATACGCTTATTTTTCTTTTCTTTGACCGGGAACCTAGAGCTTTGCCAAACAAATCTCCAAGATTTAGCATCCCTAGATTTGTCCCGGGTTGACCGGGGATTTCTATCATGGGCATAGGATTAGAATTATCTTCCATTTCTATTTCTATAACCGTATTATCCAGATCTCCGTTTCTAAGCTTTTTCCTAAACATATCAATGGTCTGCTCTCGTGCATCTTTTCCTGCTAGTGCTGATATGACCCTGTTCTCTGCTTCTTTGACCGCTTTTGAATGGACGTCTTTACGCATATTTTGCCTTACTAAGAGTATAGCAACATCTACTAAATCTCTAATTATTTGGTCGACATCTCTGCCAACATATCCGACTTCAGTAAATTTTGTTGCTTCAACCTTTAAAAATGGTGCATTGGCGAGTTTTGCTAATCGTCGAGCAATTTCAGTTTTTCCAACTCCAGTTGGCCCAATCATCAAAATGTTTTTTGGATAAACCTCTTCCCTTATATCTTCAGGTAATTGTCTCCGCCTCCAACGATTTCTTAGTGCAACTGCCACAGCGCGCTTTGCTGCCTCTTGTCCAACAATAAATCTGTCTAGTTCCATCACTATTTCTTTTGGGGTAAGGTCTGTCATATTGATTGCCTTGATTAAAAGATTACTAGGTTAAAGGACCTATGATTTTTTTATGGTTTCTAATGTTATATTTCCATTTGTATAAATACAAATTTCGGAAGCGATAGTTAGGGCCTTTTCAGCTATTTTCTTTGGATCTTCGAGGTGTTCATAAAGTCCTCTGGCTGCAGCTAGAGCATAATTACCTCCTGAACCTACAGCTGCAATATTATTTTCTGGCTCAAGAACATCACCGGCACCCGTAATTATAAGAAGTTGTGCTCCATCGGTTACTATCAACATAGCTTCAAGGTTGCGCAAATACTTATCAGTACGCCAATCTTTAGCTAGTGCTATTGCAGCTCTAGTTAATTGGCCTGGGTGTGACTCAAGTTTTGTTTCAAGTTTTTCTAGAAGAGTTAAAGCATCTGCTGTTGAGCCAGCGAAACCAGCTATTACTTCTGCTCCACCAGGGGATAGACGACGAACTTTTTGCGCGGACCCCTTAATTATTGTTTGTCCGAGTGAAACCTGTCCATCTCCTGCTAAGCATACGTGACCATTTTTTCTTACAGCTATAATCGTAGTACCATGCAAATTATTGGTGCTTTTTTCTTGAAGTGGTTGGTTCATAACATACTTAATTAAATATCAATTCAACGTTCTTTGTATTTCTTCTGTGGTAAAAATTTCAATGACATCTTTTTCTTTTATGTCTTCATACGCTTCAAAAGCCATACCACACTCTTGACCTGCTTGAACATCTTTTACTTCGTCTTTAAACCTTTTTAAGGTTTTTAGTGTTCCTTCGTGTATAACAATATTATCTCTTAATAATCTTACTCCAGCGGAACGCTTTGCTGAACCTTCCGTTATAATGCATCCAGCAATCTTTCCTAGACCGGTAATTTTAAAAACTTCTTTGATTTCTGCATAGCCGATGAAAGTTTCTTTTATCTCTGGAGATAGCAAGCCAGAAGCGGCAGCCTTTACATCGTTTACAAGGTCATAGATTATCGAATAATATCTTATTTCAATTCCTTTTTGATTGGCAATTTCTCTAGCTTGCGCATTGGCTCTGACATTGAAACCAATTATTGGTGAATTGGAAGCCTCAGCTAATGTAACATCGCTTTCAGTTATAGCACCAACGGCAGAGTGTAGTACCTGAATTTTTACCTCCTCATTACCCAATTTTTCCATAGCTTGAACAATTGCTTCTGATGATCCTTGAACATCTGACTTTATCACGATTGGTAATTTTGCAGTGTTTTTATCTTCTTTGGCTTTAGCAATCATTTGATCGAGTGAGCTGCCTGCTCCAATTTTTGCTTTTTTGTCTTTAGTCAGTTGCGTGCGATAAGTTGCTATTTCTCTTGCTTTAGCCTCGTCGGAGACCACATTTAATATGTCTCCTGCTTCAGGAGTTCCATTTAATCCCAATACTTCTACAGGCACTGAAGGTCCGGCACTTTCTATTCTATCGCCCAAATCATTTATTAATGCCCGGACTTTACCCCATTGCTCACCAACTACAAATATATCTCCCTTTTTTAAAGTGCCTTTTTGAATTAACACTGTCGCCACAGGCCCTCTACCAACATCTAGCTTTGCTTCTATTACAGCTCCTTCGGCAGGTCTATCGGGATTTGCCGCCAATTCTAAAACTTCCGCTTGTAATGCAATGTTTTCTAGCAATGTCGAAATCCCAATATTTTTGAGAGCTGATACTTCAACATCTAAAACTTCTCCAGACATTGATTCAACGATTATTTCGTGTTGAAGCAAGTCATTTCTGACTTTGTTTGAATCCGCTCCTTGAGAATCTGATTTATTTATAGCGACAATAATAGGCACTTTTGCAGCTTTTGCATGGTTAATTGCTTCAACGGTCTGTGGCTTAACTCCATCGTCTGCGGCTACTACTAAAACGACAATATCTGTTACATTTGCCCCGCGAGCTCGCATAGATGTGAATGCTGCGTGTCCAGGAGTATCTAAAAATGTTAAATCAATTCCTCCTTCTGTTTTAACCTGGTAGGCGCCTATATGCTGGGTTATTCCTCCAGCTTCTCCTGATACTATATTTGTTTTTCGTATAGAATCTAGCAATGATGTTTTTCCATGATCAACGTGCCCCATTATCGTAATTATAGGAGGCCGGGGAACTAAAATTTCATCATCGAATTCGTCGAATTTGATAAGTTCATCCTCAACGTCTGACGCCGAGACCCTGATTACACGGTGACCGAATTCTTCTGCGATTAAGATAGCTGTATCTGCGTCAATGGGTTGGTTTTGAGTAGCCATTATTCCGTTAGTCATTAATGTTTTTACCACGGAAGCAGACCGCTCAGCCATTCTATTCGCTAACTCTTGAACTGTTATAGTATCGGGGATTTGAACATCCCGTATAACTTTTTCTCTCTCGGTTTGATTGTTTAGAAGACGTCTTTTTTCTTTTTCCTGTCTTCTTTTTATAGAGGCTATAGAGCGGTGGCGACTGGTCTCATCGCCCAGAGCTTGAGTTATTGTTAGTTTACCCGATCTTCTCCTATCTAAATTATTTTTGTTAATTTTGGTATGTCGGGTTTCCTCATCAAGGTGTTTTTTAAACGGCTCTTCCTGTTTGTTTGCTCTAGGTTTTGTTACGGGAGCATCCATTAATGGTATTTCACTCGGTAATGGTCCCGTAAGATTTAAATTTACAGTTTCAGTATCGGCTGGGGGAGTTTCATTTTTGATAGGTTCGTCGCTAACTTCTTCATCTTTTTTTTGTCTTAATATTTTTAATTCTGCTTCTCGAGCTGCTAGACTAATTTTTTCTTGCTCAATTCGTGATGTTTCTATTGCTTTAGCAGTTTCTAAAGCTCTGACACGCCGGGAAACTTCAACATCCGATAATGACGACTTGTCTGAACGCTCTTGTTGAGAATCAGGTTTTGAAAACTCATTTTTCTCTGGCTGATTTTTAGGTACAATTAATCTTTTTCTTTTTGTTTCAACAACGACGGATTTACTTCTGCCATGTGAGAAGCTTTGCCTAACCGTACCAGATTTACCTTTTAAGCTAATAATTTTGTTTTTACCAAAATTGCTTGTTGAGTCGCTCATTCTGTGCTTTTACCTTGTTTTTAGTAACATAGTTCAAATTTTTTCTTCATTTTAGTTTCAATGTTTGTCTAATGTCGTACAGGATTTTTTAAATTATTCAAGCGATTAGCATTAAAAATTATGTTTTCAACAAATCCACTTCTCAAAATCCCACAATGTATAACTTTTTCTCTCCCAAATATTTTACCTAACTCTGAGCTTGTTAAACAATCGTTTAATATCTTTGAGCAATTATTAACAGGCATTCTTTTTTTTTCTCTATCTGAGCCGTCTGTTGCTTGTATCAGCAAAGCGATTTTTTGTGAAATTAAAACAGACTTCAACTTTTCAAAGCCAAATATAGCCATACCGGCTTTTCTAGAGAGTGATATTTGACTCAGTATTCTTTTTTTTGTTTCGGTTGTGACAATTTCTAATGTGTTAGGAGTTAGCATTAGATTCTTTTTTGAACTATGGGAAAAAAATTTTTTTTTTGGGCAGCTAAAATCACTTTTCTATCTGCTTCTATCCAATAACCGCGACCGGGAAGGGTTTGATCTAAATCAGGAGTCAAATTTTTATCAGGGTCAACCACTAACCTAAGCAGATTTTTTTTGTCTAAAACCTTTCCTGAAAGAATACATTTTCTTGAAACTGGAAAACTCTCTTTTTTCATACCATACTATCTTTTAATAAATTTAGCATTTACGTCTATTCTACGTCACTATTATCTTGGTGTACTTCTGTAATAGATCCATTCATTTCCAACTCGTATTCTTCCTGTGAAACCAAACCAATTTTTAGTCTTGAGTCCATTATCAAAATACGAGCCTCTTCTAAAGAGACCCCAAGGGGTTCTAAAAGACCATCATCTTTTACTCGTTTACCATCAACGGTAGTATAACCGCCAGCAAGCTCCCAATCTGCACAAGTAGCAAAGTCTTTTAATGTTTTTATACCATCTTTGGCCAGTATTTCTAACATAGATGGGGTTAAACCAGGAAACTCAAGCAGGCTATCTTCTACACCTAAAGTTTTTGCAGAAGCCAAGGCTTTTGCATTTATCTCATCGAGACATTCTTTTGCTCGAGCTTGAAGCTCTTCTGCTGTATTTGTATCAAAACCGTCAATAGAACTTATTTCTTCTTGTTGCACAAAAGCTACTTCCTCTAAAGTTGCAAAACCTTCTGCCACAAGTAACTGGGCGACCATTTCATCAATATTTAGCTTTTCTATAAACAATTTTGATCTTTCAGAAAACTCGATTTGTCGCCGTTCGGATTCGTCGGCTTCGGTCATTATATCAATATCAAAACCTGTCAATTGACTTGCTAAGCGCACATTTTGTCCGCGTCGTCCAATAGCTAACGAAAGTTGTTCATCCGGAACAACAACTTCAATTCTATTCGCTTCTTCGTCTAAAACGACTTTAGAAACTTCAGCTGGCTGCAATGCATTCACAAGGAAAGTTGGTGCATCATCATTCCACGGAATAATATCTATCTTTTCACCTTGAAGTTCATTTACTACAGCTTGAACACGACTTCCTCTCATACCAACACAGGCGCCTACAGGATCAATAGAGTTATCATATGATAAAACACCGATTTTGGCACGGCTTCCGGGATCTCTTGACACGGCTTTTATCTCTATTATTCCATCATATATTTCAGGTACCTCCATTTTAAAAAGCTCCGCCAGAAACTCAGGTTGAGTTCTTGAAAGAAATACCTGCGGCCCTCGCACTTCTGACCTAACATCCTTAATATAACTTCTAACCCTATCACCTGACCTAAATGTCTCTCGATTAATTAACTGATCCCTTCTTAACACAGCTTCTCCACGTCCGATATCAACTATGACATTTCCGTACTCTATTCTTTTAACTAGTCCATTTATAATTTGACCGATACGATCCTTAAACTCCTCATATTGACGAGCTCTCTCAGCTTCTCTTACACGCTGCATAATAACTTGTTTTGCTGATTGTGCCGCTATTCTGCCAAAATCAAGTGGAGGAATAGGATCTTTTAAAACTTCATTTAATGATGCATCAGATTTGATTTTTTTAGCTTCTTGTAAGCTTATCTCGGTAAAGCTATTTTCTACGCTATCAACTACCGTTCTACACCGATCCATAGTTAATTCACCAGTTTTTTTATGGATTGTAGCTCGTATATCATATTCTGCTCCGTATCGCGATCGAGCAGCTTTAGCCAAACTATCTTCCATTGCAGAAATAACTAATTCTGGTTCAATAAGCTTTTCCCTTGCAACAGCCTCGGCTATTTGCAAGAGTTCTAGTCGATTAGCGCTTGTTATGCTCATTTTCCGTCCTAACTTTTTTCTATTTCTATATTATCGAATTTTGTGAGATTAATTGGTTTTGATTTTTCTTTCTTATTATTCTGAAGAATTTTTTCCATAGATATAGATAGATGAGCTTCATTGATCCAATCTACGTGCAATCCAATTGTTTTATTCATCATTTTGATAAGGATTTCTTCATTTTGTATACCGAGCAATACACCAGAAAATGTTTTCCTTCCACTTATCAACTCATAGGTTTTAATTTTAACACAGTAACCTTCCCAGAGCTGAAAATCCTTTTTTCTAGTTAATGGTCGATTTATGCCTGGTGAAGACACCTCTAAGGTGTAACTTTGGCTTAAAGGATCGTCTACATCTAATAATGTTGAAACTGTTGTTGATATGTTAGCACAATCATCAATTTCTACTTTATTGTTGTTTTGATCTATCATAATTTGTAACGATGCATCACTTTTATCTAGGTATCTAATTCGAACTACTTCAAAGCCCATTTTATTAATAGGAGCTTCTATTAGATCTAATATTTTTTCTTCAATCACAGTATGGACAACTAAATGGCGCATTTTTATCTTCAGCAACTAAAAAGAGGCCATGAAGGCCTCTGATTTAATCAATCATTTATTTTCTTTGACCCAAGGATAAAAAATTTTGCCAGATATAGCAAGCGTTTTTTCTAAAAATTGCTTACAATACCTTTTTTTTCCCAATCACCAAAACGTGTTGGCTCAGGTCCCTTTCTACCACCAATCTCAGGAGACATAGAGATTTTTTTTTGCTTTTCTTTTCTAGCTAAAGCCTCTTTTAATGCTCGTTTACCAGCCTCATCTAGTTTTTTTTTTAGTGAATTTTTGTATGCCATAAAATTGAATCCTTTTAATCTTCTCACTTATAAAAAATGTCTTTGTACAACTTGCCTTTGTAATGTTAACAAAAGGATAAATGCTATTAAATTTTTGACAAGAGCAAATTCATCTTGCGTATCTTAAAAAGAGGTTGATAGAGAGGAATTTTTTGATGGCAACACCATCATATTTACAAAAAAAAGGTATATTATCAAGATGGACAGTCTTGGAGATGCTAGGAGCAGTTTTAATAAGAAAAAAAACTTTATCTGATATTAAACACGGTAAAGTTACTTTCTTTCATAATCTGCCTCCAGAGCAAAAGGCAAGATCATTATCTCTTTTAGAAAGTGTATTAAGAAACAGATCTGGGATTGACGAAATTATTTACAAATTTGTAGAAAAAAATACAGATGTTCGGGTAATAAATATATTGAGGATAGCTACAGCAGAGATAATCGTTGATCGGGTTGCAGTTCATGCTGCGGTAGATAGTGCGGTTCAATTAGTAAAGAATGAAAAAAAAACATACAGATATAAGGGATTGGTAAACGCAGTTTGCCGTAAAATAGCAAAAGAATTTACGGATCAAATACCTATTTTGACTCCTAACCTAAATGAAAGCTTATTTATTGCTCTTGAGCATATATATGGTCATGACATAGTAAAGAAATTTGGTGTTGCTCAGGTGAATAGACCGCCACTTGACATAACATTAAAGAATGAAAAGCTCGCAAAACATTATGCGCAAATCTTAAAAGCAAAAATCCTCCCATCAGGGTCATTACGCATAGACTCCAAAATACAAGTCAGCAGACTTAGTGGCTTTAACGAGGGCGTTTGGTGGGTACAAGATTTTTCCGCCGCCTTACCTGTCAGACTTTTAGGGGATGTCAAAGGGGCCCGGGTTTTAGATGTTTGTGCAGCACCTGGCGGTAAAACCATGCAGCTAGCATCTTTAGGGGCAGAAGTTACAGCAGTTGAAGTATCGAAAAGGCGAGGCCAAAAACTTAAAGAAAATTTGATTAGAACTAATTTGAAAGCTAGAATTGTGTTAAAGAACATTTTGAATTATAATCCAAATGAAAAGTTTGATTTTGTTA
>MDTB01020612.1_pt1 | contig 13533 bp, 2 predicted proteins | sample 811161 | NCBI WGS metagenome assembly MDTB01 (sample SAMN05326650, study PRJNA326480) | marine metagenome | isolation source: seawater | place: Mediterranean Sea | collected 2009
AGCACTTAGCATTCAGTATGTAATTATAGCTTAGATAATATACACATAGTAGCATTACAGTATGACAGGATCCCTATCAGGTTGTAGCTATTATATTTTATAATAAAGGCATCAGACGTCATGCATCACTACAAACCACGTCGTCAAAGTTGTGGTGATGTTGCACTTCTTGGCTTGACAAAAAACGTTACAATATAAGCTATAATTATACCAACACACACTAGCATTATACATTACATATTCGTAATATATATGTATCATAATGTAAAGAAATTATAATGAAACGATACATACATTCCTTTTATTAAAAATAAATATAAACACAAATTTGCTACAAACATGCCGCCAAATAATCAAAATGAATCGAATGCAAAATCATCCATTCCTGCATCATCAACAAAAAATAATGCAAAAGCAATCAATAACAACAAGATAACAACAATCAAAAATAATGTAAACCAACAACCAGAGCAACAACTACAACAACATTTAACACCGGCATCAACAATCATCAAGCAATTATTTGCAATTGCTGGTGGATGGTGGGTATTTCATTACGGTTTAAATTTTTTTTTAAAGTTTATGTCCAAAACATATCGTCAAATGAAAAGAGATACAAAATTGGAAGTGTTGATTAATATCAATGCACTTATTACATCTGCAATTATTTGCCCTATGTATTACAAAGCATGTAATCAATTGAATACTTCCATTAAAAGTCGATTTGAAGGTTATTCAAGCACATGCCACAATGCCTTGCTATTACATTGTGGACAATGTATATACGAAACAACCACATATATGTTTCAAAACAAAGGAATCGAATTTTATTTGCATCATGCATTAGTATTAATTAATTATTTTGATGTATTAAAAACAGGGACAATGCAATATTTTGCTGCAAAAGATGGTATTGTGGAAGGAACAAATGTACCACTATGCATGATAAATATACTTCGTATGTTTGAAAGATCAAATCATCCTTTGTATATATTGAATGGGGCATTATTATGGTTATCTTACATTCCATTGAGACTTTTAAATTTACCAATGATGGTGAAAGAATGGATGGAAGATGTTTCTTCGGAGGAAGGAAAGAAAACATGGAGAAAAAATACAACGCTTGCAAAATACACAGCAATACCAACAACAATATTTTTATGGATTTTAAGTTGTATATGGATGGTACCAATTTCATCTGGATTTTTGAAAGCAATTAAACCGTATTTGTTGAGTAGTAGCAAGTAAACATGATGTGTGTGTGTGGTAAAGTACGAAGTACTCGTATTACTAGCAGTAATCAAAAAATATTATCTAGAGAGTATTAAAATTTTTATATATATAGATATATTTAAAAATTAATAAAATCACAAGTTTGTGCGGGTTTTTTTACAAAGTTCGTATGCATATATGATATGATATATATGAATATGGATAATGTCAATAATATCATATATATATGCATAAATTTTATGCCACACATATGTGTATCATATGCATAATACGTACGAACCGTACATGATATGTACGAGTTCAGTAATCATATATGGTAAATATTGATCTTGGCTCGTTCGTACATCAAATAAAAATCACTCTACACAACAACTTCAGCCTCCGTATCATCTGGTAATGGAGGTGGTGGTAAAAAGTCACCAGGAGGGGGTAATAATTCTGGTGGAAGATCATTGTGCTTCTTCTCTGCTGTCATCAATGGATTTTTCGAAAATTCAATTTCACCATCATCATCATCATTTCCATCGATCTTTTTCTTTTTTCCATCTAATTTTAAATCGAAATCATCCGTAAGTTTTTCTAACTCTTCTATTTCGTCATCATTGCTGGTAGTTCCTGCTGTCCCTTGTAGCAAACTATTTTTTGCCATCAATGGATTAACAACTAAATCTAAGACATCATCTCCATGCTCTGAATTTCTTTTAGCTTTATAACCTTGTTTTACTAGCTTTTTAAAGCATTTTGGAACATAGCCAGCAATCTCGGATATTAACACAATGATATAGTAAGTTATGCTAAACAATAAAACGAAGATGACCAACCAAGTTATCAAATCCCGTTGCCATAAAAATGCAGTAGTTCCACCTGATTGAAATCGATCGCTTTCAAACATAATACCAGATAGACAGATGAATATTAAACATGCCAATAAGACTTGTTCAACTGTATTATAGTCCCAAAAGTATTCTCTTGATTTACCACCTCGGGCACGATGACTAATCATATGACCATCTGCTCCGTAACGAACTTTTCTACCTTTCACACTTTCTCTCTTATCCCTTTTTTTGACAAAGGATATCGCTGCATCAATTTTTGCTTGAATCGATATATGCACTTGATTTTTCTCTACGTATGTTTTATGCTTATGTATTCTAATCGTTTCATTCCTTTGTACGGTTGACATAAATGGTTGATTTTGCACTTGCAAGATGTATGATAAAAATAATACTAGCAATACAAATGCTAATTGAAATCCCGGGTTTGATCTAAACACGAGAGCAGCAAATGCAATTAAAGTTTTGCGAAAGATTATTATTACAATCCAATACACTTTACCTGGTTTGAAATGATAATACATTTTGTGATATTTTATTCTAATGTGGAACGCATCCGGATTTTCATTTGGCGTATCACCAATTTCATATGCTCTTAGAATTTGATCTTCCTTGACTAATGTATGGTGCTTCTTCACTACATATATTACATAAAGTGGGAACCCTAATGTAATGATTAATAATGCTAGTACAGCAGGTAGTACCAATTTGTATTGCAAATGATCAGGGTCACCACATCTGCACAAACCGCTATCACATTGATAATCCACGAATTCTGTGTACAAATAACCATCATATGGTGTTGTTGGGTTGCAATTAAAAATCTCCAACGCTTTCCTTGTTACTGTAATGTATAAGAAATATATGCTCATCCAATATGCTGAAAAAAATCTAGCCCATGCAGTTTTGTCTCTTTTTCTTTGTAAAAATCCTTGGTGGTAGCAATTATAAATAAAAAATGCAATTAATACAACCAGACCAACGTAAAGGGGGGATAACTATGGAGCGAAGCGTATATGAATGAGGGATGTGTTAGAGGGTATACCTTGTTTAGGATTAAGGGAATAAACTTTTACTTACGATAATGCCATAAAATTTTACTTCATAACCTAATTCTGGCAACAAGCACTCTGGCGTTACAATATCAACATCAAAGCTGAAAAAGCTCAGGAAGATGTAAAATTCGTATAAGATTGGCGGCCAATTAACATCTGCATCAGTGAACATCGCAACAACTTGGAAATAATCCCATCCAATATTGATAAATGCCAAATTGAAGTTTTTTTTGTCTAACCAATGTACAAATGCAATCATAATAAAAATTGCAAAAATAAATGCGACAATAATTAACCCAGGCAATTCTGGGCATTCTTTGCAAACCTTTCCATCTCTGTAATGGGTTCCAAATGTACATAGTTGGCAACGATAACCAGGGACACATTCACACATACCATATGTTTTACCAGTAGTTTCGTTTTTTTTCGCAACACAGTTTGAGCAATCCTCTGGATTATCTCCACCACATTCTTTACGCGTTAAAATATCTTTTAAAATTTGAATAGTTGTTGGAGCCGCCCCTTTCAGATTTTTACATGCCGTTTCCAATCGACTAGATTTAACTTTATTCTTTAAACAATTTTTCAAACATGAGAAACTCCTCCAATTCCACTCTTCAGGGCATTGGCACACATCGTTAATTGCTTGTTTGCATGGCAAACCAGCAGAGCGAGTTCGGCATTGCATAGTAACGTTACAAGTCATCAATTCTGGGTCTAACTCAGGCTCTATTTTTAAACAATTAGGCTGTTGATGTTGGTAACCGTCTAAGCACGTATTATTTCCTGTACACGCTTTCAACGGTGTACACGGGACGAAATCATAGCATTGATCACGCTGATGGGCTTGAGGAAATTGATTTTTAATGACATCGCTAAACAATCTTCGAGTAGAACAACGTTGGGCGTCTACATTGCCTTTCTTCAAGATTGTACTTGCGCGATTAAAATCATCCTTCCCTTTCGCATCAATTCTGTCTTCACTATCTGATGCTGCTTGTAACAATTGCCGGTTACGACGACGGCGGCCGCTATTTGACTCTGAAGAATCTGCACGATTCGCTGTAATATCCAACGGTTCGCGCCAAAATCCAACTTGTGAGACCGGGTCTTCGTAAGAGCCGACCTCACATAGTGCACCATCTGGGCATTCAGCACACAATTCACCGATTCTACCCCAATAATTGAGAGTTTTGCCATTTTCGTCTAACTCAGATCCGGTACATTTAGTGTAAACAACGGAACTTTCTGGTGTTGCACGTGCTTCTGCTACAGTTGATTGTATTGCAACTCCTACTGTCACATGTTTTGGTCCAACTACATCTTCTGCTGGAAGACATGATATGTATGGACGCCCATCTAAAGGATGTTCCGCTTTCCACTCGCTATCTTGGCATTCTATACCGTTAATAGTAACATTCGTCTCACTTGGTATTTTACCAAAATTGTTGCCGCGTATTTCCAATGGAAGTTGAGTTTTACTAAATCCACGAGCATCAAGTGGTCTTGGCAACGATGTTGTAATTTCTGGCGCTGCAAAGGAGAATTTAGCATTATTACTATCTGCAAAACGATTTCGTATGTTGACTTTTAATGTTAAACCTTGGCCATAACCAATAGGAGCACAAATGTTGATTTCATTATGGTCAACTGACGCATAACAAGCGCAAAATTGTTCACGCGAAGCCGGATTTTGACAAATTGCATCAGTTGGACGAGCTTCAACAGAACCGTCAAATAAAATGAACTTACTGTCATGTGCTACTGATCCATCTGATACACAGACCTCGTTATCATTCCACTCACACACACCACTTCCAAGTTGAATGACACATATGGCAGGCGTTTTGTAGTCAGTACATTGACCTATTGTAATCTTTACACCAGAAACATCATTCCCGAAATTTTTTCCCTTAATTTTGACAGTTGTATATTTATTGCAACGCCTATGTAAAACTGGGTTGTTGGCAATTTGTTCGGCGGATTTTCCATCTGTACGTGCTCTCCAGGCATTCAGATCTTCAAAGAAGCCATTTTCACAGGCATCGGTTGGTCCTGCCATAGGATCAAACGAGGTCACTTCAGGGCCATCATACGAAAATAATGTTGGGAGAGGATTTGTCTGCAGTTGTCCACCTGCTGTTACTTCAATGTATAATGATTGTCCAATACCAGGTGGCATTGCAAATTGAATAGACGTGTCATTACTTGACCATAAATGAGAATTTATATCCAACACAATTTTTTTCCCATCCACGCAATTCTTAGATTCCTGTCGCAGATTGCACCTCAATGTTACATATGTATCGCTATCTTTCTTTCCAAAATGCAAACCACTTAAAACAATCAATAGCGGCTTGCCACTAACATCATCCAAGCCAGAAGTTGGACCACTCAAAGTAGATCTTCCGCCGCCACTTCGTACATATGCATCAAGGATCAGAGGTGCCAAATAGGAATATGCAGCATTTAATGCAGTGTTCAACTTTGATGAAGTTGCAGAGGGATTGTTAAAAGTGGAAGAAAGAGGATCCTTTTTGTACTGTGCACTAGAAAGCAGCACATCCAAATTTTGTCCACGCCCTGAAGTGGTTGTACAATTTATGTAATCTTGCTGTACGTGATAAATATTGCAAGGGAAAGATCGTAATGCTGTGCCATTAACTGTATATATTTCACCACTAAAGGATATTACATGGCCACCACCACACAGCTTCATCGAATTATCAGTATCACTACAACCAAGATTGTCACCAACAATTTTCACATTTTGACCACCCGCAGTTGGGCCAGTTGTTGGTTTTATTGAATCAATTTTTGGCGGCATGTAAGGCAATGGGAGATAACCTGTTCTTGCTGGTTGATCACCGACAGTCAAAATTAAATCATACGGTCCACCTTGCCCCTCTGGCAATGTTACATTAATTTCACCATGAGACCATTGTATTGTAGTATCACTCGCAATCAAATCAACTCCACCGTATGTCAATTTTGCATTCTCTTTGAATGCTCCGAAATTTTCACCTGAAAGTTTGACCCTAATACCTTTCCCAGGCACACCAACAGCAACTGCATCAGAACCAGCTGGATTTGTCTTGTATGGGGTGACATAAAGTGGATTTTCTAACAGTTCAGGAGCTTTAAATTTAATTCGAATACCTGGTGGAGCATTCAATGAAGGCTGACCGGAAGACCATACAAGCAACTCATTGTCTACGCCAACGCCACTAGGCATGTCAAACATGATTGAATGTACGTTCTCAGGGACACTGGTAAACAACGTTAAATTTTTGACTATGCCTATGCGACCACCAGACGGGTTTAACGGATCACATAGTGCACCATTTTTCCATGGCCCATAGTTAATACCATTAACAACTTGATCTGCAGCATTATTAACATCGACACATAATGGTAATGGAATGCAAGAACCCAAAGTTACACAAACCTCATTCTGTTTTGGAGCATCTCCTAGGCCAGACACATGTAATTTGACTTTATCATCATTGTTAAATGGTGCAGTGGAAAAATCATGCTTATCTAAATTTTTCTGTTGTGGCGGTACATGCAATCCAATTTCTGTCATACAACCACCACATTCCGATGGAATATTTCTAATTATTGGTGAAATTGTACTGAACAATTTCTTATTACTTATAATTGCATCTTCCCCAACAGAGACAGACACTTCTCCTGTTGGAAATGTGATGTATGCTACTATTTGTGTATGATCGTAGCTTTCGATAAACATGTTGGGCGTTTCTGGTCTTAATGTTATACTTTCAGAATTTTCTGGGTGCACAATCAACCTGCCGCATGATGGATAAATAGGCGCGTTTGATTCGCCACAAAAATTTCGTCCACGAACTACTAATCGCATGTAAGTGCCCCCATTAAATGTGGCATTTGCAACTTGGACGTAATCAATGACTGGATCAGAGTAATTGAAAGACAGAACGTTACTTGAAACTTTTTCACCAATAGCACTTACAATTCGAAGTACAATACTTTTCTGCAAGCCATATCCAGGCGGCACAGTAAACTCAAATCGTTCTTCTGAGCCGCTTTGTGGCAACAAAATACCGCCAGGAAGCTTTTCTCCGTTCAAATAGACACTCCCTGATCCTAAGCTGTTACTAAGACCATAATGGTTTCCATACAATACAACACGGGCTACTCCCGCTGTTGACATTTTATTAGGAACCAACCTTGAAATGACAGGCAACTTATACGACGACTTGCAGCTTTCAGCGGAGCATTGTGTTGATTGCTGTCCTCGCAATTTGATCGTCCAAACATGATTCACTCCAACGCCAGCACTTGTTTTACAACGAATTATTGTACTCGAAAGTACTATGGAACAATCTGTGGCTTTGTAATAAAAACCACTTGGTCCGTACGTCACTTCGATTGGATAATTAGAACCAATCGGTCCTAAATTTGTTCCATTTATTTCAATCCATTCTCCACCTGCTGGATTCAAATTATTAGCATCAATCGACGTATTTGTCATACCGTTAATGCTTAAAATGTTTGGTCGATCATATGAAGTCGTTGGAGCAACGTTTTGCAATTCATCTACTATTATAATCCACTTTAAAAGTGTCCCAGCCCCTTGAATGGTTGGACATTGAATCTTCGAATGTGGAATTACCATGGTACATAAGGAAACATTGACTTGAAACTCAACGCCAGTTTTGCTACCGTAAGTAACTGTTGATAAAGTGTTGATCGAAGATCCAAAATTTTCACCAACTAGATTTACATAATCATTACCATCTGTACGCAATTGATCAACGGGTACTGTAACTTTTTCATAATCTCGTACTACTGGATTTCCATAACTAGTATTTGCGTGCAAAATAGATGAGTCTTGCGATCCAATATTGACTTTCCAAGCATGCTTATTTCCAGTTCCAATGGAGGTATAACACTGGATTAATTGACTAGAGGAAATTATACAGCATTGTCCAAAATATGCCAGATCTAAATTACTTGATGCGCGGCCATATTCTACTTTCAAATTTGCGTACACATGATCATTTTTGGAATCTGAAGTTGTGTGTGGGAGCCCTGATAGTTGATTGTTTAAAGTGCAAGGATTGCTTGGTGCAAATAATGATGTTGGGGGACCGAAATTTTTCCCAATTATGAAAATACTTTCGCCTCCAATTGTGGTAGACCCTGACGCACCAGGCCCTTCGACACCGATGATGACAGGAGGCTCGTAGCTAATTTTGCGAGGAAACGGCACTCCCTCTTGACCCCCCACCATTACATACAATGTATGGTCTGCAGCTACACCAGGGGGAGTGTTGCACTTTAATGTATCTTTTCCATTGTTGCTTTTGGTCAATGTACAAGGTGCAGCGCTGTATCTATCTTTATGTATAGCAGCAGGTCCAAAATATGCATTAATTTTAGAAACATCTGCTCCGAAATCTGTTCCAATTATTTCTAATTCCTCGCCAGAGGTACCTTCAATCACTAATGTATCATTTGATGATAACGGGTTTTCAGAGGATCCAACTGTAGTTAACGATGTTACTTTCGGTTTTGAATATCCAACATTATCACTTAAAGTACTCGCTGGTAAGGACTTTTGCCCTCCAACTGCCACAGTCCATGATACAATATTGCCAACTCCCGAACTAGTTTTACATTGTATTTGGGTAAATGCAACTAAAACTTTACAACCTGTGGCAACGTAGATATCTCCAAGACTATTAGTGTATTCGACGTAATCAATAATTGTCCCATCGGGCCCGAAGTTCGTTCCATTTAAAATAAAAGTAGAATTCCCTTCTGTTGGTATGTTTGATGCGCCTAATACGTTATATATCGAAGGGGGGGCAAAACTAATTGCATCTGTAGAAACTGGACTCACATCACCATCGATGGCAACAGTCCAAACTAGATCAGTTCCGACCCCAGGAACGGTATCACATTTAAGTTGTGTATTTCTATCAAAAATAACGCAATTTGACGCGGTGTACAAACTTGTATCGCCATCTTTCGGACCATATGTCACAGTTATTTGAGGATCGACGCCAGTTGTATTGAATTTTTTCCATGTTGGGCCAATATCTGTACCATGCAAAATAATTGAATTGCCCCCAGTCGTCGGGAAATTGCTGTACACAATGCCATTGAAATGAGGAACAGTTAAATCATTTTGGTTGCCTACAGTAACGTTCATTTTGCTCGTTGCGCTTTCCATAGGTGATCCCACAGTATCATTGACGCGTATTGTCAATTCATATATAGCTTGATCTTCAAAGTCTAAACCTGATGCCGCAATTGGTACTATAACTGCTTTCCCAGTCGTAGACACAATTTCAAAAACCTGATTGTAACTGCCAAGTATATCATACACGCAAGAAAATGCATCTTCCGGATCAGTTGTAGCAGAAACAAGATTATAAGCAACGGACGACGATACACCTGACTGTGAAATCGAACCATAATAATTTTCCTTAATGTGGGCTGATGTCAGTTGTAAACTTGGTGGCTCATTGATGTCACCTACGGTAATTGTAAGAACTCCATCGCTGTATAGTCCATTCGAATCCGTTGCCCTTATTTGTAGAATGTATTTATCAGTTGTTTCGTAATCTAAATTTGAAGTAAGCGAAATATTAAAAATCGAGTTACCAAATATTCGAGTTGTTGAGGATCCCCCCCCATTTATTTGAAATGGATGAGATTTGAAACTTTCATATGTTTGATTGATGCTTTGCCAAATCTTTACGTCGTGAAGTGTATAATCACAATTTGTACATGCTAAAGTCCCTAACGTTAAATCATTCACATCTATTCCAGCACCAGCATTGTTGTTGTTACTAGCATCCATATCCGTAGCGACAAATTTTGTATTTTTTTCATAACTGGAATCTTGATTCTCATCGACTGTTATACCAGCTTGACCAGCATACCATAGTGGAGCCTCATTTCCATCTTTCATAGTAAATTGAAATATTTTTGTCTCTACCATGGAATTCCCTGATATCTTTACAGTAACATTAATAGAGCCTTGAGGGCTCCATCCATTTAATTTTCCATTTCGTTCATAATCAATGCCTTCTACGTTTAGAACAAGATCACCTGTGCTGGCATTAATGAAAAATGCATCTTTTGAAAGAATATATTGTTTCGCCGCATCATTTGAGTGAAAATACGACGGACTCACGGCTACTATCTTATAGGTTAGAGGTGATACAGCATTACCGTTATTGTCAAGTACATTTGACACATTACCTAATGTCGTGCCCTTGGCTGTGTTTTCTGCAATTGATGCCACTCCTGATGGAGAAATAGTGGCTGTGATAGATACATCACTGCCAGACCCAAGTACTTTTATATAGACTTTCTCTGTATTAGATTCTTGGCCAACGTTGTCAGTCAGTTGTACTACTACGTAAACTCCAGTATCGACTTCCTCATCTATCCATGAAAATGGCTGAAATGGATTATCACTTTTCATTGATAAAATACCACTAATAGGATCAATCGCGATTGGACAGTCACTTAACAAAGTTGCTGTTAAATTAGTATATGGTGCATAAAATGCAGTTATTGCATATGTAAATGTACTTCCAATATCTTCATCAGTTGCTGTCACCGCAGGTGAACCAGAAGTTCCACCTATCGCATTTGCATCTTGTTTCATAATGACCCATGTACTATTATCATTTATCTTAGTTGAGGTAGTTAAAATTGGTGGGTCATTAACTGGTCCTAGGTTTATCACAATAGTACCAACCGTTTCTAAACCTGATCCTGCTGCATCGCTTACAGAGACTCTCAAGTTGAATCCTGCCTGAATTTCGTAACTTAAATATTGGTAAAGGTTCTCTGTTAGGCTAGAATTAATGGAAACCCATCCTGATGAATTCATGACAAAAACATCATAGTTATTAATTTGGTTCCCGCCTATAAGCTTCCACATTAAAGGCCACTCTCCTTCAGGGTCAGTAGCTAATGCTTGAAAACCTGAGAGACTGTTTGAAAATTGTGGTATAGAGCCGTTTTTAACTGCTTCGTTCAAACTATACGTATTAGAACCAAAAACTGGCTTTTCCTGAACACCATCAATTGTAAATGTCACATTCATAGTTGATGATAATCCACCACCATCCGTAATTTTCACACCAAGAACATACGTATTTGGCGCAATTTCATAATCTAACGATTTTAACAAAATTATTTCCCCTGTTGTTGGATGGATCCGAAAATATTTACTATTATCTAAATATTTGTCAAGCGGGCTAGTTGAATATGTCCATGGCTCAAATTCAAAATTAAATGCTGTATCACCATCTGGATCAATAATTCCATACTCGCTGTTACTAAATAACGTACTGGGCACAGTAGCATTTTCAAGTATTGTTATTGTAATAGCGTTGTTCGTTCCACCACTCACAACCGGTGCTTCGTTTTTATCTCCAACCAGAACTGTTACCACCCCAGTTCCTTGTAAACCGTATTGATCAATCGCGGTGATCGCAATTGCATATTTTTTGTTATTGCTATCTTCGTAATCCAACGTTCCGTTTGGTTGTAACGTTACTCTTGTGGTGGAACCAGACACTTCGCATACACAAAACTTTATACCATTCGTCCCGTTGAGACTGTAGCTACCACCTGCATTTAAGTTGAACATAAAATTTGAATCTGTATCAATATCACTAGCTTCAATAATACCACCTTGACTAAGTTGCCCGGAAAGCCCAAGGCTATCCCATGCAGCACAGCATGCGGCCTTATTGTTGATTCCAAACGGTCCATAAGTTCCTTCATTTAAGAAAACTTGAGTATTTCCTGCAGATAGAAACTGTGGTGCATTATTGATATCTTTAATTGCAACAATTAAATTTTTTTGCACTGAATCTTTTCCATCACTAGCGGTTACCAAGATAGAAATTCTTGATCCATCAGCAAGAAAATCAAAGACGCGATTGCTTTGAAGCATGCCGTCTGAAGTAATTGAAACATCAGCACGGGTCACAGTTCCACCACTACCAGAAACAGCTGAAGCTAAATTGCTTGTATCGAAATTTAAAGAAAATGTTGTTGGAGACGTTACTGTGATAGCTTTAGCAAATTCATAATTGTTCACTTCTACCATTCCTACAACATTTTGAAACATGACAAAATCACCAGTTTTAAATTTATGACTGCCACTAGTAGTTACCATGGCATTCGTGGCCCTCGTTATAGAGGTTATAGATGCAGTTGGGCAGGAATAACACGAAACAGAAAATGTCAATGTCGTGCTTTCATCTATATCAACGAAATAATCTGTAAGTTTACCACGTGTAAAGTTTGTTTTCGCATTTTGATTTTCATCAATATATATTTGAGGACGATCGGCTGTGACCGCATCATATTTCGTTTGGTTAAATACAGGCGGTGTATTAACATTTGTTATACCTATTGATATACATACTCCACCTACATCCAAATTGGTATTGTTGATTTGGTAATTGTCGCATTTGCTTTTAAATGCAGCATCTCCACAAGCACTATTAGTATTGATGGACTTCCCGTTTTGAATGGGATTAGCACATAACTTATCGTTTGGATTTGTGCTACCAAAGAAATTTGGATCATCACAAGCTGTGACACAAAGGTACGTTACAAACGGGTCAGTAAATGCGGTCTTTGTGAATAACTGACCAGAGCAGGATGAGACGCCAAATGTATTTTCACTCCCGCTTATGGCTGGCTTTGAATTTGCATGTACGATAGTGTAAGTTAAATCTTGGCCAACATCAGCATCAGTTGCTATTGGATCTGTATTTGTATTATAAATTCCACTGCCAACAATTTTTTCAGTCTGGTCAACAACAGCACCGACTATTGCATTTTCCATTACTATGCGCCGATCCGCAACGCTATTTGCATTGAATACTGGTGCATCATTTGTGTTCAATAAATTTATTTCTACAGAAAGGAACGCAGTTGCATTTGCATGGACGGAGTCAACTACCTTCACAGTAACTTTGTATTTTTCGCATACACTCCGTTTCAACGAGCTGTTTGTTTTTATATAAACACCTTCAGCATTTGCATCAACTAATTTAAATTGGAATGGTGCATTTGATGTCAAAGCTTTCGTTGCGATACATTCTACTGAAGTTATAGAGTACGATGCAAATGGTGCAACACGATTCTGTGATGCTGAAGCGGTTGAACCAGTGCCAAATGTCACCCTTATTGCATCCGATTTACCAGTTAGTTTTATGTCTTTAACTAACGCATCATCAGCGTTTTCACCAACTTCACCTGCTCCTGTAGCAAACCGTGGGTCATTGATTTGTACGGGAGAACCAAAGCTTGTACTTAAGACTTTTCCACCCCAATAAACATTAATAATATCGCCATTTTCACAAGCATAATCTTTTTTACAA
>MDTB01113958.1_pt1 | contig 13532 bp, 12 predicted proteins | sample 811161 | NCBI WGS metagenome assembly MDTB01 (sample SAMN05326650, study PRJNA326480) | marine metagenome | isolation source: seawater | place: Mediterranean Sea | collected 2009
CGGGTTGGATCACAGAACGAGGTGCTGGTCGGCCGGCGTGAGGGGCCGCATCATGGGCTCCATTGATTGCATGGTCATGCTGCGTCTGCTGGCTCCCTTGTTGCTACTTGGAAGCAGTCTTTCGCTTCCCGCCTCGGCTCATCAGATCGAAAGCGCCCTGCAGTATCTCGATGGCCATCTCGAGTTGAGCAGCAGCTTTTCCAATGGAGAACCCACCGAAGGGGCTGTTGTGCGCTTGCTTGAAGCGGATGGCACTCCTGGCAAAGAGCTGGGACGGACAGATGCTGAAGGTCGCCTGACCCTTGACCTCAGTGGTCTGCAGAACGGCGTGGTGGATCTGCAGGTGGATGGTGGGCCTGGCCATCGCGACTATTTGGAACTCCCGGTTCAGGACGGTGCCGTGAACCTGAACGAGGTGGTGGCCGTCCCGCTGAGCCTTTTTCTGGTTGGGCTGCTGGTTAGCGTGCGTCGTCGAGACGTCTGAGCCCATGGCCACCAGCACCGGCAGCGAAGCCCTCGACCGGATGGTGGAGCGTCTTGGCGGCACAGCTGATCCAAAACGCCGCTACGAATACGTGCTCTGGCTGGCCAAGAAACTCGAGCCGATGCCTCCCGAGGAACAGACCGAAGAGATCAAAGTGAAGGGCTGCGTGTCACAGGTGTTCGTGCGCGGTTCGCTGGATGGAGACGTGATGCGCTGGCAAGGCGACTCCGATGCCCTCATCACCAAAGGACTCCTGGCACTGCTGATCCAGGGACTGAGTGGCCTCACACCCGCCCAGGTGCAGGCCGTGGATCCTGCCTTCATCGCAGCCACAGGATTGCAAACCAGCCTCACACCCTCTCGGGCCAATGGCTTTCTCAACATTCTTCGGGCCATGCAGGAGCAGGCCCGACAACTTGCAGGCTGATTCGCAGGCACATCTATTTATAGAGTCTTCAGAGAACGTTCCATCACGGATCACAGGGGAATGGGAGCAAAGATCGGCGTCGGTCTGCTGGGTCTGGGCACGGTTGGCGGTGGAGTGGCTTCGATCCTCCAGAGTCCCCGAGAACGGCACCCACTGGTGGGCGAACTCGAACTGGTTCGCGTCGCTGTGCGTGATCTCAGCCGTCCGCGGCCGGTGACCCTGGACAGCAACGTGCTGACCACGGATCCCCTGGAGGTCGTGAATGATCCCAAGGTTGATGTGGTCGTTGAAGTGATCGGGGGACTCGAACCCGCCCGCACCCTGATCCTTCAGGCGATCGCGGCCGGCAAATCCGTGGTCACCGCCAACAAGGCCGTGATCGCCAGGCATGGCCAGGAAATCGCTGCCGCAGCCTCCGAGGCAGGTGTTTACGTGCTGATCGAGGCTGCTGTGGGAGGCGGCATTCCCATCATTGAACCGCTGAAACAGTCGTTAGGCGGCAACAGGATCAACCGCGTCAGCGGCATCATCAACGGCACAACCAACTACATCCTCACGCGCATGGCGGACGAGGGGGCCGCCTACGACGCAGTTCTCAAGGACGCTCAAGATCTCGGTTATGCGGAGGCTGACCCGGCAGCAGATGTCGATGGCCTGGATGCCGCAGACAAGATCGCGATTCTTGCGAGCCTCGCCTTTGGTGGCACGGTGGATCGGGCCATCATCCCGACCAACGGGATCAGCGGTCTGGAAGGGGTGGATGTGGACTACGCCAATCGCCTTGGGTACGGCGTGAAGCTTCTCGCGGTGGCCGAACGCATGGCCGATTCTGGTGACCCCCTGCCGCTGTCCCTGCGGGTGCAGCCGACCTTGGTTCCCAAGGATCACCCTCTCGCTGGCGTGCACGGGGTGAACAACGCCATCCTCGTGGAAGGCGACCCGATCGGCCGGGTGATGTTCTACGGCCCCGGAGCGGGGGCAGGCCCCACGGCATCGGCAGTGGTGGCCGACATTCTCAACATTGCCGGGATCCGGCAGGCCAGTGACGGCCCCGGCAAGGTGGATCCCCTTCTGGCTGCGGGCAGCTGGCGTCCGTGCGTCCTGGTCGATGCAGGCGACATTCGCCAACGCCATTACGTGCGTTTCAAGACAAAAGACGCCCCTGGCGTGATCGGCAACGTGGGCAGTTGCTTTGGCCAATGCAACGTCTCCATCCAATCGATCGTTCAATTCAATGCGAGTGACGCCGGAGCAGAGATCGTTGTGATCACCCATGAAGTGAGCCAACGCCAGATGGACGCTGCCCTCACTGCAATCCAAGCATTACCGGAGGTCGCGGGCCTAGCCGCCCATCTGGGCTGCCTTTGAACGGAAGTCCACCCATGCCACTGGCGCCCCACCCCCGGAATGCGTCAGAGTGTCACGATCCCCGTATCCACGAATCAGCAAACACTGATTCGTGCACTGAACGGTTCATGCCGAACCCCGCGACGTTGGTCTCGACACCAGGCTGTGATTTATCCACCGGTGCTGAAGCGATGTGCATCCACCAGGGCGACTGCGTCAGCCTGAACAGTGATGAAGAGACTTACCAAGTGATCAGCATCGACGGTGACCATGACCGTTGCTGGGTCCGCCGCTGGCCGCTGCAATCCCATGAAGGTTCACCGGTCTTTGAAATCTCTCTGGAACAGATCCGCGTGATCGGCTAATCAGCTGTTGAATGGGCACGTGAGCCCAGGTTGAGCAGTTCTGTGAAGCGCGTCGATTGCAGGCTTCGACCCCCAGGCGCACTCCTATCGATATTGGCCGCTGCCGGCGTGTTGTTAGCCGGCTGTCAAACAGCTCCGCAGTCAAGACTCACGGTGGCCTCATCTGGGCGAATTAGCTCCCTGGATCCGGCCCAGGCCAGCACGGTGAACACCACACAGCTGATCAGTGCCCTTGGGGACCCCCTGTATCGCCTCAGGCGTGACGGTTCACTCGAACCAAGACTGGCTGCAGATCGTCCCGAGATCAGCGCCGATCGGCGTCGCGTCACCATCCCCCTGCGAACCGATGTTCTGTTTCACGATGGAACCCGCTTTGATGCGGAAGCCATGGCCTTCAGCCTGCGGCGCTTCCTTCGCATCGGAACCCTCAGTTATGTGGTGGGTGATCGCATCCAAGCCGTCGAAGTTGTTGATCCACACACCCTGCGACTGGTTCTGAATCGACCCTCCACATCCCTGGAAGGATTGCTCACGGCCATCAATCTCACCCCGATTTCTCCCACGGCCTACGCAGACCATCGGGATCAGTTCTTGCATGACCGTTTCGTCGGCACTGGGCCATACCGTCTGAGCAGGTTTACAGAACACCACCAACGCCTGGAACCGTTTGATCAGTACTGGGGGCAACAACCACGCAACAACGGCCTTGATCTGATCACCCTGAGCAACTCCACGGCCCTCTTTGGAGCCTTGCGCAGCGGCGAGGTGGATCTGCTGCTTTCTGCCTCGATTGATGAGGACCAACGCCATTCCTTGCACCAAGAATCCCTTGCTGGTGATCTGCACGAAGCGGTGGGCCCTGCCATGGAAATCGGCTACGTCACCTTGTTGAGCAACAGCGAGCCCTTCCAGGACGCGTCCCTGCGGCGTGCCCTGGCGATGAGCCTGAACCGTGAGGAGATCAGTGATCGGGTCAGCTACGGGCTAAGACGCCCCCTGCGGGCTCTGATCCCTCCGAGCCTGCCTGGAGGGCAACGGAATGCCTGGCCTGGCCACAATCCCGCCAAAGCGCGCCAACTGCTCTCGAAAGCGGGTTATTGCAATGGGCGTCAGCTCCGCTTTCCCTTCACCTTCCGCTCCAATGTGCCCGCAGACAAACTCATGGCCCTGACCTGGCAAGCGCAGGTTCAGCGCGATCTTTCCGATTGCCTCGCGGTAGACCTGGACGGCGTGGAATCCACCACGGTGTACCGCCAGCTCGGAGAGGGCGCCTTCAAAGCCGTCATGCTCGACTGGCGGGGCACCTATCCCGATCCTGAGGCTTACTTAACACCGCTCCTGAGTTGCACCACTGTTGAGGCCAAAACCTGCGAAGAAGGCGAGGCGGCCATCAGCGGAAGCTTCTGGAGTGCTCCGGGGCTCCAGCAGGCTCTGCTCCAAAGCGATTCACTGCGAGGGACACCAAGACTGAGGGCCTTGCAGCAAGTCGAGACATTGTCAGCCGACGGTTCCGCTTACATCCCGGTCTGGCTCAACGCTCCGCGGGCCTGGGCGCAGACCAGCCTCAAACCTCCACAGTTTGATGGCAGCGGCCAGTTGCTCTTGTCGGAACTTGAGCGGATCGCAGCACCGGTGAAAGAACACTGATGGGACGCGCCCGTGACCTCGCCCGGTACAGCGCAACCCGCCTTGGCCTGGCCCCGTTGATGCTGTGGCTCATTGCCACGCTGGTGTTTCTCCTCTTGCGAGTCGCACCAGGTGATCCGGTTGATGCCGTGCTCGGCAGCAGAGCGCCGGCTGCAGCCAAGGCCGCGATGCGCGCCCGCCTAGGCCTGGATCAATCTTTGCTGGAGCAGTATTGGAGTTATCTGAACGGTTTGATCCATGGTGATCTCGGCCAGGCGCTGATCAACCAGGAAGCCGTGCGCACGATCATCAGCCGTACCCTTCCGGCCAGCCTTGAACTCAGTGTTGTGGCGTTGATGGCCGCAGCCTTGATCGGTTTGAGCATTGGCTTCAGTGGCATTGCCAAACCGGAAGGCAAGATCGATTTCGCCGGCCGGCTCTACGGCCTTGGCACCTATGCCTTGCCACCGTTTTGGGTGGCCATGTTGGTGCAGCTTGTGTTTGCGGTGAGTCTGGGCTGGCTGCCGGTGGGCGGTCGCTTTCCCCCCAGCCTGCTGCCACCCGATGGATCCGGTTTCTACTTGTTCGACAGCCTGCTGGCTGGTGACTGGCAGGCATTGAGAGGCACCATCAGACATCTCGTTTTGCCAGCAGGGACCCTGGCGTTGCTTCTCAGCGGCACGTTCACAACAGCCCTTCGACTCAACCTGCGCCGCACCCTCCGAGGCGACTACGTGGAAGCAGCTCGGAGCCGCGGCCTCAGCGAGCGGCAGGTGATTGTGCGGCACGGACTGCCGAACGCCCTCCTGCCCGTGCTCACCATTGCCGGCATCACCGTTGCATCGCTGATCGGCGGTGCCTTGCTGATCGAGGTCACCTTTTCTTGGCCCGGAATCGCACTACGACTGCAAGAAGCCATCAACCAGCGGGACTATCCAGTGGTGCAGGGCATCGTTGTTGTGATCGCAGCGCTGGTGGTTCTCGTGAGTGTTGCGGTGGATTTGCTGGTCGCTGCGCTGGATCCAAGGGTGCGCTACTGACTTTGCAAATCCCTGGCGCTGCGTCGATTCAAACGATGCCACCGCGTTGAAGCCGATGCATCGATGAAGTGGGCAGAGCCCGCATCCGACTCTGACGAGGGCAATTGCTGGAGAAAACGGACCAATTCAAGGCTGATCACCTGCTGCACCTTGAGCGGATTCACACCGACCAGCTCCTCCCCAAGGCGGAAGAGATCATCTCCTTCAGCCGCAACGGCTTGTCCATCCACCCGGATCGGTGAAAAGTGGCTGGCCCCTTCCACAACAACAACCCGACTGGCGGGATTGTTTCCTAACGAAGCCAGCAGGCCGATCTGCTCATCCAGAGGAGGTGTGATCAGATCCAACGTGCCGCCGAACAGCAACATCGGAACCGAAAGTGGAACTGTGCCGGCGCCCGACCAGATCAAACCGCCAAAACTGTTCAAGCCAACCACCGCTCGGAGCCCGGGGAGCGGCGGACCAATCTTCAGGACACCACCGGCGGCCAGTTCACATTGAAGAAGCTCGGAGAGGTTGGTGAGTGGCAAGCCTGACAAGGCCTGATCACAACGTTGGAGCATTCCATTTCCAGGCCTTGCTCCGCCGACCAGCAGTGCAGTCAGGGCGCCGAGGGAATGGCCCACCAGAACCACCTCATCTCCCTGAATATCGAGATGCCCTGTCTGCTGCGCTTCCAGCACCGCTGCAACATCTGCAAGGCGCTGTTGAAGAGCCTCTGCGCCGTTAAACGACTGTCGGCCTTCGAGGAGTGCCTTCACAGCCGCAGCATCACTTCCAGGATGCTCCACGAGAGCCACGGGCCAACCGGCCTGCATCAGTGCCCTGGCTAACCAATGAAAGTGATTCGGCTCGCCACCTAGCCCCGGCATCAACAAAATCCAGGTGCGGTCTTTTCGCACACGGGTGGGAACCCAGCGCTCCACTTGCAGCGGCTGGTCCCGATGCGGCACAGCCAACGCCGTGAACTGAGGCAGCCGGGCCTGCGGCAGGTCCTCTTGAATCGCAATGCCCTGCATCTGCGCCGGTGCCTTGCCCAGCTTGGCTGTGAGGGATTGGTGCCGCTTCAGCTCTCGTCGCCAACGGCTGGCAGCTTTGAGCAAAGCATCCAGATCAAGACGCAGCTGCTCATTGGGTAACGCCTCGAGAACATCCAGAGTGGACACCGACTCCTGTTGCTCAAGCAGTTGCTCGAGCACAGAGAGCACAAGAGCGCTGTTGATCCGCTCACCCTGATCAACCCGAATCAATTCCCCCAGGGCATCCAACAATGGGCCCGCTCCCCAGCTACCAAGCAGCTGACGCCCCAGGCTCCGGCGGGTCAACACCGGGGCCTTCAACAAGCGAATCAGCCCATCACGGCTGGCAGGATCGAGAAGCCGCATCCAAGTGGCAAGCTCTGTCCTCGCTGCTGGCGAATTGTCTGCGCTTCCGTAGCGCACAAGAGCACTGAGCTCCTCCACCGAAATCGGCAGGACAATCCCATCGATTTGCACCTCCACTCGCTCGGAGGCGCGCGCGGGCCACACTGACAAGGGGTAGAGCAGCAGACTGCTCATCAACCCCATCGCGATGCATCGTCCTGTTAAGCGTCCGCGCAGCAACGCCCGACCCTCTGCGGTGGTGGAACCAGTTTCCATCACCCCTGAGAAATGTCACGCGACTGAGGTTCCTGGCATCCATCGGTGCTGGAGGGGTGATGTTCATGACCCCGTTGATCTTTCATGCCATCGACTTCACCGCGAGTCAGGTCGGTAGTGGCCTGGCCGTATCTGCGCTGATCGGAACTGTGGTGCGGTTGCTGAGTGGCGCACTGCTTGACAGGGGAGTTCGCTGTTCTTGGCCGATCCGAGTCACCACTCTGCTGGCGATCACAGCCGATCTCATCCTTGTGCAAGCCAACGACTACGGCAGCTATCTAGCTGGGCAACTCCTCTTGGGAAGTGCGGCCGGTTTGTATTGGCCCGCCATTGAGCTGGCCGTCCCCCTGAGTTGCGGCAGCCTTCCCTCAGGCCGTGGCTATGCCCTTGTGCGCAGTGCCGATGCCCTCGGCATCGGCATCGGAACTCTGATCGGCACCGTGGCGGCAACGCTGGGCATCCTGCGAACGGTCTACAGCGTTGAAGCGGTTTGCATGGGAACCGTTTTGGTGCTGATCAGCCTTTACCCCCTTCAGGACGGTCCCCCCTACCGCGACCTCAATGGGACGAGATCGGAGCCATCAACTGGGACTGAGACCTTCAGGCTGCCCTGGTTGCTGCCTCTTTTACCCGTGCTGGTGATCAGTGTGGTGGCGACGGGCATCCTCGCTCTGCAGCAAAGCGCCCTCCCCCTGGATCTCGTGAGGGGAAGTCTGTCCCGCCCCGGACTGAGTGAAAGCCACAGCAGTGCCCTGATCGCCCTGCAATTAACACTGCTCGTGAGCCTGCAATGGCCGGTGGGCCGTTGGCTTTCGGATCGGAGCGTTGCCTTCGGCCTCAGTCTGAGTCTGATCAGCTTCAGCATCGGCTGTGCCCTCATCGCTATCTCCTCTCTCTTCGAGAGCGGAACAGCTTTGGTGCTTGCAGCCCTGCTGCCTATGGCCTTCGCCCAGGCTGCGTTCCTGCCAACGGCAACCGAAGCGGTGATTGAAGAGACTCCTCCGGAGCATCGGGGTCTCGCAATGGCGTTGTTTTCCCAATGCTTTGCGATCAGCGCCATCGTTGCCCCGCTGGCTGGGGGAGCCTTACTCGATCTTCAGAACAATGGGCTGATGCTCTGGCTGCTGATGGGTGGAGCGTGTCTGGCCGTTCTCCCCACACTCCGAAGCCTCAAACCGCGTTATCGAGCCACAGTGCCTGAAGGAGCATCCCCGGCCTTAGGGAGAGACGAACACTTTGTCGATGCTGTGACAGGGGGTCCAGGCCACCTCAGGCGCTAACGGCTGACGCCGGCGGTCGAACAATCGATAGCGGCAGAAGTCACCCTGCTGTTCCAGGGCAGGAGCACCAACAAGAATTTCTCGTGGATCAAGTTCCAGGCGGTAGCGACTCTCGTAGCTGGGTTGCGAGGTGAGAATGGCGGAGCGGCGGAGGGTGAACGCCACTGCATGGGCAGCCGAGGGATCGAAACCACCCCCACAAACCATGCCGATGAGCAAGACCAGAACGCGACCACGAACATCCATGACGGCCCCGACATCACCCCGAGAGATTAAGGCCCTCAAAAGCCAGAGGCCGCAGTTGATCATCCACGCTGGAACCCATAAGACAGCATCCACCTACATCCAGGAACGGCTGCATCGCAATAACGCTCTTCTGAAACAACAAGGCATCACCCTCCAAGACCCACTGCACTGCAAACCCAAACCCAAAAAACTGGCTGCCGAACTTTGCAAACAGAAACGCAAACGCTGGACAACCTTCTTCAAAAAGCAACTCAAGGGGCAGCACCTCTTGCTCAGCGCTGAACAGTTCGCTGTTCCGCTCACGGATGCCAACTGCATCAAACAACTTGAAGAGATCGCTGATGCCGAAGGATATGACCTGCACATCGTGATCTTTATCCGCAGCCAGCTCGACTACATCAACTCGCGCTACATCTACTCGCTGCGGCGGTTTTATCATCACCAGACCTTTGAAGAATTTGTTGATGATGCTTTGCAGGGAAAACTTCAAAGCGAGCGTCCCAAGCGAGGCAACATCGAACGCAGACAGGATGTTTTCGATTTCTGGAGCTACTTCCAACCACTGCTGAAGGCGAAGGAGAAGGGATTGAAAGTGAGCTTTCTGCCCTTCAGGCAGCACGGCCAAGATCCCTTCGAACAATTCATTCTTGCGTTGAACCTCCCAGCCGAATTGCAGTGGAGAACCTGCTCCCAACGCCATTACAACCGCAGCCCTGGAACACGAGGAGTATGGCTCGCCCGGGTGCTCAGCCAGCTCCTAAGAGAGAACGACATCTCCCCAAAAGACATTGACGATTCTTCTCAAATCATCCTCAAAGAAGAGCAGCGACGTTTCTGGCGTGACCCAAAATTCTGGGGATATTCACGCAAACTCTCGAAAAAAGTCACCCAATACTTCGAAACTAATAATGAAAAATTTGCACAGGCTGCGTGGAAATCCAGCTGGGATGAAGCTTTTTCAGAGGAAACCACCTCAACACATCGAAAGCGATCTGTGTACACACCCAGCAGCATCGAAGCGGAGATGCAGATGCATAGCATTGCACACAAGCTGCTCAAACAAATTCGAAACAGGGTGACAACCAGATCTTGGATGAGGCAGCGTGGAATACTTACACACCTTTCGCAGGTCGCACTCGGGCTTTTTCCCAAAAAGAGGTAAGGGCGCAACAAGTCACTGCCCAAGACAGCAACCGCAAGGCATCCGCGTACACCACCTCCAACCACCAACTAAAGCTTCATATTCAAAACACTTAATTCCGATCTATTCAAACAAACACTTTTATCGCCACGATTCATTTTTGGCCAATTCCCTCTCAACCTCCCATTGATGTATTGCGCTTTTGTCTTTTCTTTGCAATCAAAAACCTGAACCCACGAGCGTGATTGAGGCCCACCTGGAACCGCAGGAGTTCCTGCGACCCAAACTTTTGTTGCCGCAGTTGTTGTGCACGTCTGCCCAGCTGGCTTCTGTTTCCACTTACCATTAACCCATATGCCTCCACCATATGTAGGGGTGCATGTCTTCTTTTTGGGGGTAATTTCTTGATAGTGCCCTGGCTTCGCGGCTACGGGCTGCTGATAGTAATGCTCGACATAATTCATGGCAACATATCGATCTGGCTGCCCCTTGTGAGGCACTCGCTTTGGCGGAACCTGCCAATAGGTCACCACATTGCTTGACGGCCAATATTTATAAGTCCAGCCAACAACCTTAGGAAGGCCCAGCTGGTCCGTTCCTGGCTTTGCAACACAAACATTTCCAGCAGAACAGCGCTCACTCCGCCCCGAATCCTCCGCTTCAGTCGCATCTCCTGCCCGAGCAGACCCCTTGCCGCTATTGGATTGCACACAGCCCTTGTAGTCCTTTGCTGCAAGACAACGCTTGTGAATCTCTTGACTCACAGACTGTGCAACATGAGCAGAAGCCTCTTGCGAGGAGGGGCTCAAGGCCATTCCTGTCAGCAATGGAATGGTCGCAAGCAATCCAAAGGGCATGCCACTAAGCCAAATCAAACCGAAGTCTATTCAGATCATCAATCAGACACCGCAAACAATCACTGAGCCAAGAGAACTAAACAAGCAAAAAAACTAAACATTGAACAGGAACTCCATCACATCGCCTTCATCCACCACATACTCCTTGCCTTCACTGCGCAGCCAGCCTTTGTTGCGTGCTTCCGCCAGTGAGCCGGCTTCCAGCAGCTTCTCCCAGCCAATGGTCTGAGCGCGGATAAAGCCCCGCTCAAAATCGGTGTGGATTACACCTGCTGCCTGGGGGGCTGTCATACCGGCTTTGAAGGTCCAGGCACGGGTTTCCTTTTCACCAGTGGTGAAGTAGGTGCGCAGCCCCAACAGCCGATAGGTCGCCTGGATCAGGCTCTGCAATCCACCCTCACTCACACCGAGACCTTCGAGATAGTCGGCCCGTTCTTCATCACCGAGTTCAATCAACTCAGCTTCCACCTGCGCAGAGATCCGAACTGTTTCGGCTCCTTCCTTGGTTGCCAACTCTGTGACTTCGCTGCAAAAGGAATTGCCATCAGCCAGATCATTCTCACTCACGTTTGTGGCGTAAATGATGGGCTTCGCCGTGAGCAAGCCCAGGGGCTTGATCAATGCAGCTTCCTCAGCACTCAAGTCGACGCTGCGGGCGGCGCCACCATTTTCGAGAACAGCCTGAATCCGCTCCAGAGCCCCATCTTCCAGCTGCGCTTCCTTGCTGGTGCGCATCTGTTTTTTCAAACGTTCACGGCGTTTCTCAAGCTGCGAGAGATCAGCTAATCCCAGTTCGAGATTGATCACCTCCGCATCACGGGAGGGCCCCACCGAACCGGACACGTGGATGACATCGTCATCTTCAAAACAGCGAATCACATGGACGATTGCGTCCACTTCGCGAATGTTGGCCAGAAACTTGTTGCCCAGCCCTTCTCCCTGGCTGGCGCCCTTCACCAAACCGGCAATATCGACAAATTCCATCCGGGTAGGGATGGTGTCTTTGCTTTTGCTGAGTTCGGTCAGCCGATCCAGCCGCTCGTCAGGTACCGCAACGGTTCCGACGTTCGGCTCGATCGTGCAGAACGGGAAGTTGGCAGCCTGCGCCTGAGCGTTGGCAACCAAGGCGTTGAACAGGGTGGACTTGCCGACATTGGGCAAGCCGACAATTCCGGCTTTGAGCATGCGGCGGAATCTACCGGCCAGCAGCGAGACTGTTGTGAAGTTTTGTGGACCCATGCTGCAGACCCTGCGACGCGCCACACCCCCAGCGACCGCGCCAAGCGAAGCGACAAACCCCGCCGCAGCGAAGCCACGCCAGCGTTCACGTCCACTGACGATCGGCCTTGTGCTGCTAGCCCTCTGTGGTGGCGGCCTTCTGTTGCGCTTCAGTCCCCTCGGCAACCGCCCCCGGGACATCGCTCCATTCACCACGACAGCCGAGCGGGGAATGCTGTCAGGCGTGATCACTGCCAGTGGTGAACTGCAAGCCATCCAGCGGGTCAACGTGAGCCCTCTCAAACAGGGCCTTCTCGAGCAACTGCTTGTTGATGAAGGGGATGTGGTTCAGAACGATCAGCTGCTGGCCGTGATGGATCGCGGTGATCTCGACGATCGTCTGCAGGAGCGAGAGGCGCTCCTGCGCCAGGCGGAGGCCACCTACAACATCCGCAAGGATGACTTCGATCGCCGCAGTGCTCTGTACCGGATCGGCGTGATCAGTGCTGATGACTTCAGCGATGTGCGCTTCGAGATGTTGGCCGCCCAGGCGGCTGTCATCGCCGCCCGAGAACGGGTGGAGCAACTGGAGGAAGAGCAGAGCGAACTCAAGATCCGAGCCCCTTTCGCCGGCACGATCACAGCCCGCTACGCCGAACCCGGAGCCTTCGTCACCCCCACCACCACCGCGTCTGCCACCGCCGGAGCCACAAGCTCCTCAATCGTGGAGCTCTCCCAGGGCCTTGAAGTGAGCGCCAGGGTGCCGGAAAGCGATATCGGTCGCATCGTCACCGGGCAGGCAGCCGAGATCCGCGTGGATGCCTTCCCGGATGAACGCTTCGCTGCGCGCGTCAGTGAAATTGCGCCTCGCGCAGAAAAGGAGGACAACGTCACCTCCTTTGAGGTGAAGCTCGATCTGGTGAACCCTCCGAAGAAGCTGCGCATCGGAATGACCGCCGATATTGATTTCCAAACTGGACGGAGTGCCACCAAAACCTTGGTGCCCACGGTGGCGATCGTGACCGAGAACGGGAAACCGGGCGTTCTGGTGGTGGATGACAAGCAGCAGCCAAGTTTCCAACAGGTGGAACTGGGCAACAGCAGTGGAGACCAGACTGCGATCCTGAAGGGTCTTGATGCGGGCACCCGCGTGTTCATCGATCTGCCCCCCTGGGCGGATCCGCGCGATTGATCCACCCACGTTTGCAACACCGTCATGCCTGAGGCCACCGCCAAGCCCCTTCTGCTGCTTGTGGATGGCCATTCGTTGGCGTTCCGAAGCTTCTACGCCTTCAGCAAAGGAGGGGAAGGGGGGCTAGCGACCAAAGACGGCAGGCCCACGAGCGTCACCTATGGCTTCCTCAAGGCGTTGCTGGATAACAGCAAATCCCTGAAGCCAGAAGGTGTTGCGATCGCTTTCGACACGGCCGAGCCCACCTTTCGCCACAAAGAGGACCCCAACTACAAGGCCCACCGGGATGTGGCCCCGGAGGTGTTCTTTCAGGACCTTGAGCAGCTGCAGCAGATCCTCGAAACGCACTTGCAACTCCCCCTCTGCATGGCCCCCGGCTTCGAAGCCGATGATGTGCTGGGAACCCTTGCAAACCGCGCAGCCGACTCGGGTTGGGGTGTTCGAATCCTCTCGGGCGATCGCGACCTGTTTCAACTGGTGGATGACCAGCGCGACATCGCCGTCCTCTACATGGGAGGAGGGCCTTACGCCAAGAACAGCGGGCCAACCCTGATCCGCGAAGAGGGTGTGCTGGGCAAGCTTGGCGTCATGCCCAACAAGGTGGTGGACCTCAAGGCCCTCACCGGTGACAGCTCCGACAACATCCCCGGCGTTCGCGGCGTGGGTCCC